>Ga0265297_10000533_pt1 | contig 110346 bp, 103 predicted proteins | sample Munlanlwell13791_FD_192502 | JGI IMG/M metagenome (GOLD analysis project Ga0265297, IMG submission 192502) | Leachate microbial communities from a municipal landfill in Southern Ontario, Canada - Leachate well 137-91 | ecosystem: Engineered > Solid waste > Landfill > Unclassified | place...
AAACTGTAACAACATGTTACTCCGCGGCTAACCAATGTCCCGATTTTCCGCCCAGCTTTTCATGTAAATGTATCGCCTCCATCCGCATCCCTCTATCCACGGCTTTGCACATATCGTAAATGGTCAGCAAGCCGACATTCAATGCGGTCAGCGCTTCCATTTCCACACCGGTTTTACCAACTGTCTCCACGCTCACCTCAGCTTCGACTGCGGATAAAGCCTCGTTGATGAAAAAATCCACATTAACCCGCGTCAATGCCAGTGGATGACACAGAGGAATTAAATCGGCAGCGCGTTTTGATGCCTGTATCGCAGCAATGCGTGCCACGCCCAACACATCGCCTTTTTTTGCTGAACCTTGTTGTATCATAAGCAAAGTAGCAGGCTGCATTACAATGCGACCACGGGCAACCGCAATACGCTTAGTATCAGCTTTATCAGCGACATCCACCATTTGTGCACGACCTTGTTGATCGAAATGGGTAAAAGCTTGCATTTTAAGGAACTCCAAAATAATCACACATATCAAACACGCATGAAACTGATTACATTCATACTCATAACATCCTTATTCGGGCAATCGGCCAGCGCAAGCGAATTACCTGATCTGGGCGACGTATCCCAAAGCAGCTTCTCCGCCAACGATGAGGCGCGTGTAGGTAGCGAGATTATGCGCGAAATTCACACTGATCCGCAATTTTACGACGACCCGGAACTCACAGACTACCTCAACAACCTGGGTGACCGCCTAGTCGCCGCCAGTACCGAACCACAACGCTCATTTCAGTTTTTCGTACTTAAAGATAACACCCTCAACGCTTTTGCCTTACCTGGTGGGTATATCGGTGTGCACACGGGACTGATTGAAGCTGCACAAAACGAATCCGAGCTCGCGGGTGTCCTGGGACACGAAATCGCTCACGTCACCCAACATCACCTGGCACGCATGATAGACAGCCAAAGCAAAGGCATGTTGCCCTCTTTAGCAGCGTTGGCAATAGCTATTTTAGCAGCTAAATCGAATCCGCAAATTACAGGCGGTGCCATTGCTGCAGCGCAGGCTACGGCCATCCAGAAACAACTCAATTTCAGCCGTGACAATGAACGGGAGGCAGATCGTATCGGCATCCAGACCATGACCAACGCAGGTTTTGACCCCCATGCCATGGCAAGTTTTTTTGAACGTTTGCAAAAATATGGGCGTATCTACGACAACAATGCTCCCGCGTACCTGCGTACTCACCCCCTCACCACCGAACGCATTGCAGATATGCAAAACCGCGCAACAGGCTTTACCAACAAAACCATTGCAGACAGCCTGGCATTTCAGCTGGTACGAACCAAATTGCACGTACTCAATCTTCGTCCCGATTTGGCTGTGACTGAATACCAGGGTGCAATCAAGGATCAGCGCTACGCTAATTTAGCGCCCATTCTCTATGGCTTGAGCCTCGCCCAGTTACAGAACCGCCAGTATGATGCGGCTGAAGCTGCCTATCAACAACTTAAACAAACAAAACTCTCCAGCCCCATTATCGATTTACTCGGCGCCGACATCAAACAAAAAGCCGGCGACATCAACACCGCATTACAGCGTTATCACCAGGCACGCACACGCTACCCCAATTATCGTCCACTCGTCTACAGCTACGCAGATGCCCTCATCAATGCCGGGCTAACCAGTGATGCCGCAAAATTACTGACTGACTTAATCCGTATTTATCCCGACGATGCAAAACTCTACGAACAGCAGGCCCATGTATATGCACAGCAAGGCAAGGATTTTCTACGGCATTATGCACAAGCCGAATTTTATGCAAAATCGGGGAATCTCACTGCTGCAATAGAGCAGTTACAAATCGCGCTTAAAACCAAGGATGGTGATTTTTATCAAACTGCAATTGCCGATGCACGATTAAAACAGCTGATTGCTCAAAACAAAACACTAAAGACAGAGAAGAAATAGTACATTTCAGCTCAGTATGGCTTAGTACAAATATACTCAAAATCAAGTTTTTACGTAAAAATTCGGTTCCCCCTATTGGATTCAAGATTTTTTTGCACTATCCTTACAGAATCCCAAAAGGATAGAGGCACATAAAGCAAGATTTCGCTAGTGTTTACTAGCACTCATAAGTCAGGAGGATGACATGCGTTCACACGCAACTTTATCAAAACTAGTCGTCGGTTTAATTGGCGTACTCGGCTTAGTCAGCGTCGCTTCAGCAGCTGATGCAGCCAAGCCTGAAATGACCGGAAAACAGATTGCTTATGACCGCTCAATGGGTAACTGCCTGGCTTGCCATGCCATGCCTACCCAGGCAGATGCGGATTCACCAGGCACAATAGGACCACCTTTAATAGCGATGTCAGCACGCTACCCAAACAAAGCCAAGCTGCGCGCTCAAATCTGGAACTCTATGGACGCAAATACAAACACGGTTATGCCACCGTTTGGCAAAAACAAAATTCTGACCGAAGCTGAAATCGATAAAGTCACTGATTTCGTTTACGGTCTGTAATCCACACAGGAGAAATGCATGAACATGTTACGTCGTAATATTTTAAAAGGCGCTAGCGCTGCTAGCACACTGGCTGTTGCAGCAGGCTTGTTCGGTACAGGCAATGCTTTTGCCGCATACAACAGCGCAGCATTCGGTGCAAAATCAGTTGCTGATGCATTAAAAGGTATGGGCGCAAGCGCACCAACCGAAAGCAAAGACATTGCTATCAAGGCACCTGAAATTGCTGAAAATGGCGCGGTAGTTCCTGTTGAAGTTACTAGCAAGATCGCTGGCACAACCGGCATCGCAATTTTGGCTGAAAAAAACCCTAACCCATTGGTTGCCAGCTTTAAACTGGAAAATGGCGCTGAGCCTTACGTTTCCGTCCGCATCAAAATGGGCCAGACTGCCATGATACGTGCAGTCGTTACTGCAGGTGGAAAAACCTATACAGCAGCTAAAGAAGTTAAAGTAACCATCGGTGGTTGTGGCGGTTAATCTCCGTATTTAACCCAACACATTACTCATTTACTAAAGGAATTACCATGGCAGAACCAATGAAAATCCGCGCCACTGTGGCAGGTGATATTGCTGATATTAAAGTACTAATGAACCACCCTATGGAAACTGGGCAACGTAAAGATGCAAAAACAGGTCAGTTGATTCCTGCACATTTCATCTCAGAAGTGACCGCGACCCTTAATGGCAAAACCGTGATGGAAGCTGAATGGAGCGGCGCTATTTCCAAAAACCCTTACTTGGGTTTCAAGGTAAAGGGTGCAAAAGCAGGTGATAAAGTTACCGTAGCCTGGAAAGACAACACAGGCGCAACCAATAGTGCCGACGCAACAGTTAGCTAAAAAATTGGCGCCAATATAAAGTCGACGCTAATTAAAATCAGGTGTGTCGTGTTTATCTCGACACACCCAAACATTCCAAGGAGGACAGCATGAAGAAAACGCTGCTAGCATTAGTCGCAACCAGCCTGACGTTGGGGGCAGTCGCCGCGTATGCAACCCCAGAACAAGACAGACAAAATCTTGTTAAGTATTACACCAGCAAATATCCAGATATCAAACTAAACCAATATGTTTACGGTGCACTCGCATTCGATAAGGACTCGATGGCACAGTACGATAGCATTATGGATTTTCCTCCATTTAGCTCCGTTGTCGAACAAGGTCAAAAAATGTGGGAAACGCCATTCAAGAATGGTAAAACCTACGCCAGCTGCTTTCCTAACGGAGGCAAAAACGTAGCGGGTAACTACCCTTACTTTGACGACAAAGCCAACAAAGTCATTACCTTTGAAATGGCTATCAACGAATGCCGCACTACCAATGGCGAAGAAGCCTACAAACAAGATGATGCTGGCACCATGGGTAAACTCACCTCCTACGCCCGCACCTTGTCTGACGGCATGAAAATGAATATCAAAGTCAACGGTGCAGCAGCGCAAGCAGCTTTTGACGCAGGTAAACATCATTTCTATACCCGCCGTGGTCAATTTGGTTTCTCATGCGCCAGCTGTCACGTTGACAATGCCGGTAACCACATTCGTTCTGAAGTGCTCTCACCGGCTATAGGTCAGGCGACACATTGGCCGGTATTCCGTGGTGGCGACAACTTGGTCAGCTTGCAAGTACGTTATGTAGGTTGTAATAAGCTAGTGCGCGCAGAACCCTTCAAAGTAGGTAGCGAAGAATATAACAACCTGGAGTATTTCCATTCCTATATCAGCAATGGTTTGCCAATGAAAGCATCTGTGTTCCGTAAATAAACTGCCACAAGCAGCTAAACACTAGAGTACGGCGAGGCCACCCCTCGCCGTTTTTTATACCCGTTCAATATGGGTTATTCATACCATTTACATATTTTGGCAAGCGTCTAGAATCCGCAGATATGGAACCTTTGCTCAAACAACGCAATAAAAATTTGTACAAGGGCCTAAATATAACAAATCTCTATATTGGAGCAATTTAGTATGATGAATCGCCGTGAATTTTTACAGTTACTCGCCGTTGCAGCCGCTTCTGGCATGGCTATCGATAGCAAACAAGCCTTAGCGGGTAATGCCCCCAACGAATTTTACAACCTCCCCACCTTCGGCAATGTTTCACTGATGCACATGACAGATTGCCATGCGCAATTATTACCTATCTATTTCCGCGAACCCAATGTCAATATTGGTATAGGTAGCGCACTGGGCCAGCCTCCGCATTTAGTCGGTGAGTATCTGTTAAAACATTATGGCATACGCCCTGGCACTCGTGAAGCCTATGCGTTTACTTACCTGGATTTCCAGGCTGCTGCACGCACTTATGGCAAGGTTGGTGGCTTTGCTCACCTTAAGACCCTGGTAGATCAAATCCGCACTTCACGCCCAGGATCATTATTGCTTGACGGCGGCGATACCTGGCAGGGCTCAGCGACTTCATTGTGGACCAACGCACAAGACATGGTGGATGCTTGCAAACTGTTAGGCGTAGATGTGATGACAGGCCACTGGGAATTCACTTATGGCGCAGAACGCGTTAAACACATCGTTGATAACGACTTCAAAAACCATATCGATTTCGTTGCTCAAAATATAACCACTAATGATTTCGGCGATCAGGTATTCAAACCTTATGTGATGAAAGTCATGAATGGTGTACAAGTAGCGATTATCGGCCAATCCTTCCCTTACACCCCTGTTGCCAACCCACGCTACATGGTCGCAGACTGGACTTTCGGCATACAAGACGAAAACATGCAAAAAATCGTCGACGAAACCCGTGCTAAAGGCGCCCAAGTCGTCGTCGTACTGTCGCACAACGGTATGGACGTAGACATCAAGATGGCCTCCCGCGTCACCGGCATTGATGCAATTTTTGGCGGTCACACCCACGACGGCGTGCCACAACCTTACCAGGTTAAAAATGCCAAAGGCACTACACTGGTTACTAACGCGGGTTCTAATGGCAAATTCCTCGGCGTGATGGACTTTGACGTACGCGGCAACAAAATAGTGGGCTGGAAATATCGTTTACTTCCCGTGTTCTCCAACCTCATCGCACCTGATGCAAAAATGGCTAAATTCATTGACGATGTGCGTGCACCATTTGCCGACAAACTCAATGAAAAACTGGCTGTCACAGAGGACATGCTGTACCGTCGCGGCAATTTCAACGGCACATTTGACCAGCTCATCCTTGATGCGCTTATGACCGTTAAAGGCGCTGATGCTGCATTCTCCCCTGGTTTCCGTTGGGGCACGAGCCTGCTATCCGGTGATGTGATCACCATGGACAAACTGATGGACCAGACGGCGATTACCTATCCGTCTTCCACCTTGAACGAAATGACCGGCGCCACAATCAAAAGCATCATGGAAGATGTTTGCGACAACTTATTCAACAGCGATCCATACTACCAGCAAGGTGGCGACATGGTTCGGGTTGGCGGCATACAATATACCGTCAATCCTAACAACACTATAGGCAACCGTATCAGCAACATGACGCTTAAGGGTAAACCTGTAGATGCAAGTCGCAAATATAAAGTTGCTGGCTGGGCACCGGTTGGTGAGGGAGTAACTGGCACCCCAATCTGGGATGTTGTCGCAACCTATTTGCGCGACATTAAGGTTGTCACACCACGAAAACTGAATACACCAAAAATCGTCGGCATAGGCAACAATACTGGTTATGTTGCTTAACTGAGCAAATATTCCCGCAAATCCAAGAGCCGCCATAGTGCGGCTCTTTTTTGTGGTGAATTTATTGCGTTTCCACGCTAAAATGAGGCTTATTCTATTTACTTAGCCGCTCATCATGAAAAGTAGTGAAATTCGCCAACGCTTCCTCGATTTCTTTGCCCGTCACGGCCATACTCCTGTTGCCTCTAGCCAACTCATCCCTGGCAACGATCCTACCCTGTTATTTACCAATGCAGGCATGGTGCAATTCAAGGATGTTTTTCTGGGACGAGAGCATCGCCCCTATGTCCGCGCCGCCAGCTCACAACGCTGTGTCCGTGCAGGTGGCAAACACAATGACCTGGAAAACGTCGGCTATACCGCGCGTCACCATACTTTCTTTGAAATGTTGGGCAATTTCAGTTTTGGCGATTATTTCAAGCGCAATGCAATTCAATTTGCCTGGGAATTTCTGACTACCGAACTCAACATTCCAAAAGAAAAGCTATGGGTCACGGTTTACCACACAGACGACGAGGCGCACACCATTTGGACAGAAGAAATGGGGATTCCTGCTGAACGCGTCATTCGCATCGGTGACAAAGCCAGTGGCGGATCGGACAACTTCTGGCAAATGGGCGACACTGGCCCTTGCGGCCCTTGCACTGAAATTTTCTACGACCACGGTGCAGATGTAGCAGGTGGCCCACCAGGCTCACCCGATGAAGACGGTGACCGCTACATAGAAATCTGGAATTTGGTATTCATGCAGTTTAACCGTGATGAAACCGGCACCTTGCATCCATTACCTAAGCCATCCGTCGATACGGGAATGGGGCTGGAACGTATCTCAGCGGTGATGCAACACGTACACAGCAATTATGAGATAGACCTGTTTCAGGCCCTCATCCACGCCGCTGCTCGCGTGACTAACACCACAGATTTAACCAACAATTCACTCAAAGTCATCGCTGACCACATCCGCGCCTGTTCTTTCCTGATTACCGACGGCGTTATCCCCAGCAATGAAGGACGAGGCTATGTATTGCGTCGCGTAATACGCCGCGCTATACGTCACGGCTATAAATTGGGGCAGAAACAGTCATTTTTCCACCTGATTGTTGCCGATTTGGCTGAAGTTATGGGTGCCGCCTACCCCGAACTGGTTGCCGCACAAGCACGTGTGACCCAGGTACTAAAACTGGAGGAAGAGCGTTTTGCTGAAACGCTAGAACATGGCATGACCATCCTGGAGCAAGCCGTACCAGCAGGCAGTGACCTGCTCGATGGTGAAACCGCATTCAAATTATATGACACCTATGGTTTCCCACTGGACCTGACCGCCGACGTTGGACGTGAACGTGGTTTCAGTGTTGACGTAGCTGGTTTTGAGAGCGCCATGGCTGCCCAACGCGCCCGCGCCCGTGCTGCAAGCAAATTCTCTATGGCCGCCGGGTTAAGCTATGATGGCCCTACCACTGCGTTCCTGGGTTACTCCCAACTGCAAAGCACAGCTAAAATACTCGCCATTTATAAAAATGGTGAACCTGCGGCAAGCATCTCATCTGGCGACCATGCCGTCATCGTGCTGGATCAGACACCGTTTTATGCCGAATCAGGCGGACAAACGGGTGACCAGGGTGAGCTAATAGCTAACAGCACTCAATTTTCTGTGGAAGACACGCAGAAGATCATGCCTGATGTATTTGGCCACAGCGGCATACTCACTCAAGGCAGCCTCAGTATCGGCGATACAATTACCGCAACCGTCAATGCAGACTTACGTAGCCGCGCTGCGCGTAATCACTCAGCAACGCATTTACTGCATGCTGCGTTACGCGCTGTACTAGGCACCCATGTCAGTCAAAAAGGTTCTTTGGTTGATACCCAAAAAACGCGATTCGATTTTGCTCATGACGAATCCATCAGCTCGGCGCAGATTCAGAAAATTGAAGCACTGGTGAATCAGGAGATACGAAGCAACCACGATGTTAATACGCAAATCATGTCCCATGATGCAGCTATTAAACATGGCGCCATGGCTTTATTTGGCGAAAAATATGGCGACGAAGTCCGCGTTATCGGCATGGGCGAGTTTTCCACTGAGCTGTGCGGCGGTACTCACGTTAAGCGCACGGGCGATATTGGCTTATTCAAAATAGTTGCTGAATCAGGTGTAGCTGCTGGTGTTCGTCGTATCGAAGCGGTTACTGGCGACATAGCCCTTACACACACACAGGCGCAACAACAGCAGATTAACGATGTTGCAGGCTTACTCAAAACCCCGAGTCAAGAATTACAAAACAAAGTAACACTTGTACTTGAGCAAAATAAATTACTGGAAAAAGAGCTGGATCGGCTCAAAACCAAACTCGCAACACACCAAGGCGACGCACTACTGAGCCAAGTAGTCAAAATCGGGGAACTCAATGTGCTCGCGGCGCAACTGGACGATGCAGACAATAAAGTCTTGCGCGACACCCTGGACAGACTCAAAGATAAGCTAGCCCCTTGCGCAATTGTATTGGCCTCCACCGGCACTGACAAGGTGAGCCTGATTGCCGGTGTGAGTGCAGATTATACCAAGCGCATCAAGGCGGGCGACCTGGTTAATTTCGTAGCACTACAGGTAGGAGGGAAGGGCGGAGGTAGGCCAGACATGGCACAGGCAGGCGGAACCATTCCTACAAAACTTCACCCTGCTTTGACTTCTGTGGCACAATGGGTACAGCAGCAGCTAGGCTGAGCTACGTAGTTTCTGCTCAAACGAATAAGTGACAATCCGCATTCCTGCACAGCGGAACTCACTTATTCCAACCGCATTGATCAAATATAACAATAACGTTTGGGCAGGAAACACACCATTGAGGGAGTAGCAATACGCTATGCTGAATTTTTTATCTTTTCTGAATAAAACAAGCGAATCCATCGACCCTCTCACCAACCGTAAAACGGCGATGCAATGGTTAGCCAGCTTGCCCAACACCGATCCCACTGAGAACCATGCCGAGATATTAAATGCTTTAATTCGCTTGCGTAATAAAGATACCGAATATAACCCTGATAGCTTAGACGTATTGCTGGCGCTGGATGAGTATGCGCAGCCAATCCAAAAAACACTCTGCAGGCAATACTTGCGCAATACACGCATATCTACTGCTGTGGAAGCCAAACTATGGCAGGCCATTTACACCTATTACCATGAAATCAGCCTGGCCTATTACAGCCACATCAACACCATCATTGCAGAACCGAGTCTGATCAAGCAACACGCGTTCTTACCTATCATGACAGTACGTGCTTTGCACAATCTGGGCAATCTATTTAAATGGCGGTTTTTTCATTATGAACAGCCCGATGAAAAACTCTGGCGCATGTTGCATAAGCTATTCCAGCATGCAGATAACCAGCACTATGCGGACCAATCTGTATTAATGTATGAAGACAAACCATCGAAATGCACCGCACAGTACATACGTGCTCTTTTGCTGACGCAGATACATCCTAGCGCTTTACCTGCAAGAGAAATTGAAATTGCAGACCACTGGCTCAAAAAATGGATACATTTAGTAAAGCTGGAAAAGCATCCCAAATTTACCCAGCATCATTTCTATGTAGATCCATCCCAACCTACAGGGGCGATGCCTGTAATTGATAAAATCTACCCTGAGACATTCTTATGCTGGGATGCATCTGTTTTATTAGGCCAACTTCGACGCACGCAAGACGAGCTTCATACCACACACAATCAGGCAGAATCACAACTTAACCTAGCCGAACACCTGAAAATGCTGGACTACCTTGAACGCCAGTGGGATCCAATCAACTTAGGCAAGTTACGCAAAAGCCCCCGCCTTGCCGTTAAAAAGTCCTAAATGTTATACATGGATTCAACAAAATTTGCTCTGCGGTCAAGGATACTGCCGAAGATACTGAGCACATACAAGAGTTTGATGCAGACATCAAATATGCCGAAATGGTTGATATACAACTGTATGGCTTTGTCACTGATGCCACCAGAAACCGCCAGCATCAAAGCGTGCCCAAACCTCATTTAACTGAAGTCGCATGTGAGAACTGGGGCGTAGAAGATGAAAGTCGCGAAGGTTACCGCACACATATCCCATCAATTAAAAATGATTGGCTGCGCTTGAGCCGTTTGGTTGCGGTTCGTGCTGATGGCGAAAAATCATGGAAGCTGGGGGTTGTCAGACGATTATTTCGAGCACCCGCAGAAGGTACGCGCGCGGGCATGGAAATTATCGCTCAGCATCCTGCAGTATTAATGCTGCACATTGCCCACGCCCCCAGAACACCGCAGCTTTCCCTAACGAATGACATCAGTGCAATCGACGACAACCTCCCCATACCCGTACTCATGACCACCAGTATTATCAATGGACAATTTAATCTAATTATCGATGGCGCCCAATATTCTGGCAATCGTACATTTAAAGTCACGATGGGACATGAAACACATCTGGTAAAGTTGGCTCATGTATTGGAAAAAGGTGACACCTGGCTACACGTGCAAGCCATTATCACGTATTAACGACTGCAACCGCGTGAGAAGTCATTACCCACGTTGCATCTGTTTACCTACCTTGCAGCTTCCCGATTAAACGCTCAACCGCCCGCTCAGTGAGCGAGTTCGATTTAATTACACGCGCTTCACCTGCGCGCAATCGAGCCGCCAGACGCGGCAACGCGATAGTCATCGCTTCCAAACCTTGCTTGTTAGTAAACAAATACATACCGCGCAAGCCAGACACCCAGGATAAACGTGCATTTCGCACGGTGCCATTGGTATTATCAAAACTCAACCACTCGCCTTTTTTTAAACATCTGGCTTGTTCAGTAAACTCATCTTCCTCATCAATATCGGCTGATGTTGAAAACTCATTTTCGTCCATACTAACAACCACCTCATCCAGAGCCGCAACTTCAGGCAAGGTTTCAGGCATCTCTAGCTGAGTTGCTTCAATTGCTTTAACCATTTCCTCATCACGCACTGGCTCAGATCTCACTTGCAAACCCGCTTTAATCGCCACCGCATGGCAAGCCACCAGGCCCGCAAAAATGGCATCACGTCGCTCAGTATCGATGTTCAGAAAAGACATGCCATCACGCAATTGATTCAAGAGCGTAGGCAACATCGCAACCAGCCTTAGCCGGTCTTCATTATTAAGCTTAGGAGCAACACTCCAGATCAAATCCTGCATAGTCTGCAATGCCGCATACCACGCAGCGCCCAGTTCTTCCTCTTGCATATAAACATGCGCAAGTACTTGTTGCCATATAGTCTGCACAAATTCGACAATAACTTCAGGCAAGTCGTCACTGACAGCCAAAGCCTTGGCAATCTCGTCTTTTACCACAGCTTGTGCCAACTGAGCACGCTCTGCGGTTTCAATAATGTGTGTAGTTTCAGCTACTGCAGATTCCGCCTCAGCTTCATTCGATGCAATAAAATCCTGTAACTCCAGCAATAAACGGGCAAAAATTTCCGCATCGTCAGTAAAATCATTAAGCACAGATTGCACTATGGCATCAATTTTCTCGAATAAAGCGGCATTGTTTGCTCCCTGCTGAGTCCAGCCAACCGAAACTTCTGCGATCTCATCCAGCAAACGCCGTGCAGGATGGGATTTTTTGGAGAAAAATTGTTTATCTAACAATGCAACTTTCAACACGGGAATTTGTAACCGCCCTATCAGCGCTTTCAATTCGGCAGGGATGTTTTTATCATCAAACACATAATCAAAAAGCATGGCCACAATATCTATGGTCAAACCATCTGCCTGATTATCGACCGGCACCAATCCAGCATCACGCATATCCCGCAATACATTGGCGGTCCCCATCTGTATAAGTGCAGGATCAAATGCGGTGTTAACTGCCCCTGTATATTGGCCACGCTGCAAGGTGGTTAAGGAAGCAATGCGCTCTTGCATGGAAACTGGTGACAAGTGTGCACTCATGGCGCCTCCGCCATCAGCGCCACCCGTATAACCCTGCGGCATCCACGCCGGTCCGCCGGCCTGACCACCCACTTGCCCAGCAAACTGCTTCATAAGTAACTGCTGCAATAACGCGAAGACATCGGTGCCTTCTTCAGCACCAGACGGCATAGCAGCACCAGCCGCTCCGCTATTAGCGGCAGGCGGCGTAGGCTGATGGCGTTCACGTGGCGCCGTTGCACCAATTTTAATATTAGGCAGTATCCCCTTATCGACCAGATACTGATTCAATTTGCGATAAATATCAGGCATCACTGGCGCGAGATGTGCATCAAAATGCTGTAGCAATATCAAACGCATCCGCGCAGTTGCATCAATAGACTTGCATGCTTCTAAAAAAGCATCACAAATTAATTTCGGTGCCATCGGGTTGATCGATGATTTACTATGAGATTGATGCATTAAGGCAGCCATACGCTGATCCAGCGCGGCTAACTCCTCTACTGCACTTGACTGCATTCGCGCCGATGCTTTGCTTAATGCCAAATTTTCTTCGAAGACGTCCTCATCCATCAAAGTAAGGTCTAAGTCTATGCTGACATTAGGTTTCTCAGCCTGTTGATCACCACGGACCTGTTTATCAAATTGCTGAGCGAACTGTTTGCGTATGGCGGTAGACAGTGATTCATTGCGATTACGCAACAAACTCTGCGCAGCATAATACAGGTTACGCGTTTCCAATATAGGAGAGCGGTCAGCGAAATCCAGCAAATCATCTTCAATCTGATCGCGCCGTTCATTCCAGACAAGGTCAACCGCAGTAATCAGCTGATCTCGGCAAGCATTGAGCACAACCAACACGTCGGCTGCACTAAGCACGTTACGAGACTTATCAAATTGCGGTAAAGGGACAACGTTACGCTGGCTCATTTCACATACCTCCTCAACCATCAGGTGATGGATGACACATACCAATCGGCATTAATGGGTATAAACCACCCACTTGGCAACCCCACTATCATCGCAATGTAACTTACGCATTAGACTGGAAGCTTTGCGTCCTCAATTTTCACTGAGTTTGCGTTTTTCAAATGTTAGGCATAAAACAAGGCAGCCAACATACGTTTACCAGTGTAGTATAAATTATGATAATTAACAGTAGAAATATATGGAGCGGGTGATGGGAATCGAACCCACGCTATTTGCTTGGGAAGCAAAAGTTCTACCATTGAACTACACCCGCATGGTCTTTGATTCTACGTGGGTTTAGTGGAATATTCAACTACGCTTCATTGCACAGAGCACTGTGTTAGAATAACACTCCACTTAACCAGCATATAGCCGAGGAAAACTTGATAGCACTCACTATCAATGGTGTCGCGCAACAATTGCATGCATCATCTAACATCGCCGAGCTCATAGTAGAGCTTAACCTCACTGGCAAGCGTGTTGCAATTGAGCGCAATGGCGAAATCGTGCCTCGCAGTCTGTTCAACACCACCCCACTTCAGCGTGATGACAAGCTCGAAATTGTCGTTGCCGTCGGTGGCGGTTAATCATTTCATAGGATATTCATGGACAATCTCATCATTGCTGGAAAAAGCTATCAATCACGTCTATTGGTTGGTACGGGCAAATACAAAGACTTCAACGAAACGCGCTTGGCAGTTGAAGCCAGTGGCGCCGAAATCATCACCGTTGCCATCCGCCGCACCAATATCGGCCAAGATGCCAGCCAACCGAGCTTGCTTGACGCACTACCACCCAGCCGCTACACCTATTTACCCAACACAGCAGGTTGCTACACCGCAGATGACGCTGTGCGTACGCTGCGACTGGCACGTGAACTATTAGACGGCCATGATTTAGTGAAACTTGAAGTATTGGGTGATCCGCAAAGCCTGTACCCTAACGTCATCGAAACCATCAAGGCGGCTGAAATCCTCATCAAAGAAGGTTTCAAAGTCATGGTTTACACCTCAGACGACCCTATTATCGCCAAACAACTTGAGCAAATGGGCTGCGTAGCCATTATGCCTTTAGCTTCACTGATAGGATCTGGCATGGGTATATTAAACCCGTGGAATCTGCAAATCATCATTAACCAGGCACAAGTACCTGTGATTGTTGATGCTGGCGTAGGCACAGCAAGTGATGCTGCCATTGCCATGGAACTGGGGTGCGCTGGCGTGCTCATGAATACCGCCATTGCAGGCGCGCAACAGCCAATTTTAATGGCTAGTGCGATGAATCAGGCAGTGCAAGCAGGACGCAACGCATTTTTAGCTGGGCGTATGCCAAAGAAAATTTATACTGCCAGCCCATCCTCCCCTACCACCGGCGTGATTGGTTCTTAAATGACAGACAGCACCAGCCCAGTTGGCCGCCCTATCCGCAGCTTCGTGCTGCGCCAGGGGCGCATGTCCATCGCCCAACAGCGGGCATACGACCAATTGCAATCGGTGTATGGCATTCCCTATACACCACAAGCAATAGACTTGAACGCCATCTACCAGCGCAGCGCACCGAAAATCCTTGAAATCGGTTTCGGCATGGGTGACGCTACCGCAACCATTGCAGCGGAACATGCAGAAAATGATTATTTGGGCATAGAAGTACACGGCCCCGGCGTTGGCAGCCTGCTCAATCAGATTGAGCATCGTGAACTGCACAATTTGCGCATAGTCCAGCACGATGCGGTGGAAGTATTGCGCGACATGATACCTGATCATAGTCTGGCAGGCGTACACATCTTTTTCCCCGACCCATGGCATAAAAAACGTCACAACAAGCGACGTCTAATCAAGCCAGAATTTGTCGCACTTATCAGCCAAAAACTTGCACCAGGCGGATATCTTCATTGTGCTACAGATTGGGAAGATTACGCTATCCAGATTCTGCAAGTGCTCAGCGACGAACCCACCCTCGCCAACACAGCTGCTGATTACGCACCACGCCCAGATTACCGTCCACTGACCAAATTCGAACAGCGCGGCATACGCCTGGGGCATGGCGTCTGGGATATCATATTCACCAAAAAATGAGCGCAGTCCGCTAAGCTGGGCGGCTTATCTGAGTCGGTAATGATGCTAAAGCCACATCAACACCACTCAGACTATTGCCCGCCCCCAATAACTGATCGACCCCTGACTGTGCCAATTTACGACTCACCGTGGGATTTGCTTCGCACAAAATCACCCGCACACCGCGTTTCTGAAAACGCGCTATCGTATCTTTCAGCATATAAATCCCCGTCACGTCAATAAATGGCACTCGTCCCATACGGATAATCAGCACTGTCATACTCTCATGCAAACTGGCCAGCGTGCTTTCAAAACTCGATGCGGCGCCAAAGAAAAAGGGGCCATCTATAGAGTAAATCTGCACACCTTTAGGCACGCCGACCGGACAAAAATCAACCATACTTTCATCAGTTTCACCCTGAACTTTAACTGACTCCGTCATCTGCTTCATAAACAGCAAAGCAGCCAGCATCACCCCGACATTCACCGCAATGACCAAGTCCGTAAATACAGTCAGCACAAACGTTATCAGCAACAGTGCCCTGTCATTTTTAGGCGCATGGCGAGCGATGTCGACAAAATGATGTATCTCACTCATATTCCACGCCACCACAAACAATATCGCCGCCAAAGCAGCCAATGGAATATACGCCGCCATGGGCGCGAATATCACCACGATCAGCACTAAAGTCAGCGCATGAACGATCCCCGCCAATGGACTAGTCGCACCATTACGGATATTCGTTGCAGTCCGCGCAATTGCGCCTGTTGCTGCAAAACCACCGAATAATGGTGATAACACATTAGCCGCACCTTGCCCGATAAGCTCCTGATTGGAGTTATGTTTAGTGCAAGTCATACCATCCGCCACTACCGCTGACAGCAATGACTCTATCGCGCCCAGCAAGGCGATGGTAAACGCGGGTCCAATCAACTCCACCACTTGCGAATAAGTCATCGTTGGCACATGAAAACCAGGCAAACTACTCGGTATCCCACCAAATGCAGTTCCTATGGTGGCAACACCTGAAAAAGCGCCGAAATACTGAATCAACGTAACCACCACCATCGCAATCAACGGTGCAGGAACGCGTTTAACAAAACGTGGCGCAATCAGCGTAATCGCCAAACCGCACACGGATAATAAAGTTGTCGCCACATGCAATTCAGGTAATGCCGTGAGTAAGTGCAATAGTTTTTCATGGAAATGCGTGCCCGCCACGACAGGATGCAAACCAAAAAAATCTTTCCACTCCCCTACCCAAATCAGCACCGCGATACCCGTGGTAAAACCCGTAATCACTGGCTTGGGAATAAATCGTATTACCGCACCAAACTTGGCGAAGCCCATCATCATGAGCATCACTCCCGCCATCAGCGTAGCAACCTGCAAACCGTCATAGCCATATTTAGCAGTAATTGCGGCCAGAATAACGATAAATGCACCGGTCGGCCCTGAAATCTGTACCCGACTACCGCCAAAAACGGTAGTCACCAAACCCGCAATGATCGCAGTGTATATTCCCTGCTCGGGCTTGGCGCCACTGGCAATCGCAAAAGCCATTGCCAGTGGCAACGCAACGATACCGACTATGACTCCCGCCATCACATTCTTGATAAAGTCACGCCGATTAAACAATCCTGCACGATAAGCCTCAGCCAGCACTATCATTTCTTACCTCCAAAACAAAAAGCCGCCTGTTCATAATGAATAGGCGGCTTCTTGTGTAAATTCGATTGAGTATCCTAAATAGAACGACTCACATCACAATAACAAATCAAAACTCATTCTGCAATTTCTTGTAACCTTTAACCAAATTAATATTGGTTTGTGCGACATCTTCAGAGAAGTCTTTTTCACTAAAACCAACCTGTTTGATCAAACTCAAATCCGAATCTGCATGAATATTTGTGGTCGATGGAATGTGAAATCCATCTGGTAGCGCACATGCCTCAACCACAGAATTATGCCGCACCACACAGCGTTTACCCACTGTACAATTAAACAGCACCGAGTTGAAACCGATAAACACGTTATCACCCACTACGCACGGACCATGCACGATAGAGCGATGAGCGATCGATGTATGCTCACCGATTTGCACGCGCGCACCTGATTTGGAATGGATTACCACGCCATCTTGAATATTGGAATTCGCACCAATAACAATCGGCTCCATCTCGCCATTGTCATCAACTTCATCTGCGCGTATTACAGCATAAGGACCGATAAATACATTTTCGCCAATAAACACCTTACCGCAAATAATCGCTGTAGGATCAACAAATGCAGATTCATGTATGACGGGCAAATCACCACTGGGATTTTTACGTATCACTTGCGAGGCTCTCCATTAGGTAAGGTTATATGACAAGGTGCGAAAATGCGTGCGGTACAGTTACGGCAAATTTCACTATCCAGCTTAGGGTAAATAGTGTCTATCGGACGTGATTTAGCAGGGAAGCTATTTTCTTCGCCGATATCTTTCATGTATTCACCTTTCACCAGCACATCATGCACATCTTTTTGCATACGATAGAAATACAAACCACCACCAATTTTCTTACGGCGGCGCGCTTCCTGCACCAGCATTTCTGCGCCAGCAATATCCACAAAACTCATCCCGCTGGATGCCAGCAATAAAGACTTTTGCTGCGGATTATATTCATCCACATCCAGCAAAGTTTGCTGCACATGGTTCACCGCACCGAAAAATACTGAACCATGCACACGCAGAATCTTTAGTTGCGGACATTCAGGCGAACCATTAACGGGCACATAATGATAACTGTCAGGCTCAGTATCAGGCACGACTGTAACCACTTCAGGGCGTGAAGTACGATACAAATACAGCATCAGTGACAGCATAATACCGAGGAAGATACCTTTTTCCAGATCAACTAAAGTGCCGATCAGAGTCACAGCCAAAATCGCTGTTTCTTGACGACTGGTATGTAAAATGGAATGTATGTGATGGAAATCAATTAAGGCATAAGCCACCAGGAACAATATCCCGGCCATCGCCGCCGTTGGCAAATACGCTGCTAACGAAGCCACCAGTATTAAAATAACGACCAGGAATACTGATGAAAATACCGCCGCAAATGGCGTTTTTGCACCTGCTGCGTAATTCACACCACTACGGTTAAACGACCCACTGGAAGCATAACTGGAAAAGAAGCTACCAAAGATGTTCGACAAACCCTGTCCAATAAACTCCTGGTTACCATCAATACGCTGCTCTGACTTCACCGCAATCGCCCGTGAAATAGATACCGCCTCAGTCAACGCCAGCATAGTCACAATCAAGGACGGGAACAACACCTGCTTAATTGCAACCAATGACAAATCAGGATGAGTCAACGGTGGCAAACTTGCACTCAACGCACCCACAGTTTTAATGTGAGTCACATCTGCGCCGCCATACATCTGATTAATAATCAATGCCGCCACACTACCTATCACCATCGCCAAAATCATAAACAGCTTAGGCATGTATTTTTTCAGGATCATACCTGACACCAATGTCACCACTCCCACCGTAGTTACATAGGGATTTATTTTATCGAACTGCAAATACACCTGTTGTAACACTTCATGAAATGGCAAGCCTCGCGCCATTTGCAAACCCAGGAAGTTTTTGATCTGGCTGCCCGCAATCAATACCGCAGCGCCAGCGGTAAATCCTATCACCACCGTATGTGAAATAAAATTAACCAAGACACCCATCCGCGCCAATCCCATAATCAGCTGGAACAGACCCGCCATAAAAGTCAGGGTTAACACGAGGCTGATATATTGCGCAGAACCTGGTTCCGCATACGGACTGACTGACGCAAACACGGCAATCGAAATAGCCGTTGTTGGCCCCGAGACCAAATGCCAGGATGAGCCAAACATTGCGCCGATAATCGCCGGCACCATCGCTGCATACAAACCGAACTCAGGTGGCAGGCCCGCAATAGTGGCGAATGCCACACCTTGAGGCAATACGATCATCGCACCTGTTAAACCCGCGATTAAATCGGACTTGGTGGTGGATTTATCCACCATAGGCCACCAGCGCAGGAACGGAAAGACCTTATAAAGCCAGAGTGGGCAGGCAATTGTATTTTTCAAAGCGACCTCGATTTATAATAAAAACTAGCAACAAAACCCTTGAATTATCCCTTATTTATGCTGTCACAGCAAACACCTATCACACCGATTTGGATTAGCCGCCCGCATCAGCTAAACTTAGCGTTACTTTACTGAATCACATTAATCATGGCACACACCAACTTCCCTACCGTACTTCCTCTCGAAACTGCAGTTATCGCGCTACGTTCAGTGCTGCCACTGGATGCCCCTGCCGATGTTTTGCTCAGCCGCTTTTTTCGTGAGAATCCTGAACTGGGTGCAAAAGATCGCGCGTTTATCGCTGAATTAGTATTTGGTGTATTGCGCAATTTACGCTCGCTCGACAATGCCTGCGAAAAACCCACGCCACGTTTATTGGCTATTGCCTGGTTAGCGCGCATCCAGGGCATGAGTGCACGCCAGCTCGAGCCATATTTACGCGGCCCCGAAATGGATATGCTGCCAAAAATCAAAGCATTCAATCTGGCCGAACAGCCGCTTGCAGTGCAATGGGACGTACCTGACTGGCTGGCTGAACGCCTGCTCGCCACCTTTGGTGAAGCGACAGCTACCAAACTCACCGCCGCGCTCCGCCGTCCAGCCCCGCTAGACATTCGCACCAACACCATCCTTACCAAGCGTGACGAGTTGTTAGCCACGCTCAACGAAGCTGGCATAACCGCAACCGCCACACCTTACTCACCCGTCGGCATACGTTTGGCGGACAAGCCTGCGCTCAACAAATACAAACCCTTTCTCGCCGGACAATTTGAAGTACAAGATGAAGGTAGCCAATTATTGGGCTACTTGGTTGCACCTAAACGCGGCGATATGGTCGTGGATTTCTGCGCAGGTGCGGGTGGCAAGACGCTATTGCTTGGTGCACTAATGAATTCGACGGGGCGACTCTACGCCTTTGACGTATCTGAAAAACGCCTAACCAAGCTCAAGCCTCGACTGAAACGTTCAGGCTTATCTAACTTGACCCCACAGTTAATTACCAGCGAGCACGACAATCGCATCAAACGCCTCGCTGGCAAAATCGACCGCGTACTGGTTGATGCGCCTTGCAGCGGTTTGGGCACGCTGCGCCGCAATCCTGACCTGAAATTACGCCAAAACCCACAAAGCGTTGCTGAACTAACGGTTAAGCAAGCCAGCATCCTGGCGGCTGCGGCCAACCTGGTTAAACCTGGTGGCCGCCTGGTTTATGCAACTTGCAGCCTGCTCCCTGAAGAGAACGAAGATATCGTTACCGCATTTTTGGCCAACAACCCGCGCTTTCATTTGAAAAATGCCGCTGAAGTATTACACAGCCAGCAAATTGACCTGGATACCGGCGAATATTTACGTCTCAATCCTGCCGATCATGGTACGGATGGATTTTTTGCTGCGGTACTCGAAGCGGCACCTGCTGCCAAGTAAGAAGTCATTGCAGATGCAACATAAGACAATTGCTCTGTTATGTACACTGCTGCTGGCACAATCCGCTGCAGCGGTGCCCTATCCCACCCCGCAAACTGCGGCAGGCACCATACAGATTGCCTTCACCCCAGGTGATGCGGCCGACCAGCTTATCATCTATGCGATCAAGCACGCACGCCAACAAATTTTAGTACAAGCTTACAGCTTCACGCATCTGGGCATTGCTGACGCATTAATAAAAGCGCATCAGCGTGGCCTAGACGTCATAGTCATTGCTGATAAAAATCAGGATGAACACATCCCCACCAGCCTCATCCATGATCTTGCGCTGACTGGAATCACGGTACTGACAGATAGCGAACATAGCAGCGCACACAACAAGGTCATGATTATCGATGCTGACTCGCCGCATCCAGCCGTCATTACCGGCAGTTACAATTTCACCCATGCCGCGCAATATATGAATGCTGAAAATTTATTGATATTGCGCGACAACCCTATCCTGACTCGGGCCTATTACGACAACTGGCAACGCCATTACCTGCACTCACTACCTCTATGACAGCCCCTATCCCTTTTGATAATTTACTAGAACACTTACTCAATGACTCGCATCAGACGGAGCTGTTATGGCAAGTTGCGCTCCTGGTTATCTGCGGCCTGATCAGCTGGGGCTTGATGCGCTGGATTACACCCTATCTTGCTCATGAAGGAGCCACATGGCGCATAGGCAATGCCGCCGCCAAACGCATAGGGTTGCCGCTAATTGGCTTGTCGCTTGTTGCGACCGGTCGCGAGTTACTCGAGCAATGGCATGAAGCCCACCTACTCAACATTGTAGTGCCGTTGCTGGGTGCATTAGTCATTGTGCGCATCCTAGTTTATATGTTGCGCTATGCTTTTAATGACAGCGAAGCCCTCAAAACTTGGGAACGTTATATTGCCTGGACGATATGGGTGGGCTTTGCACTGCATATTACCGGATTGCTACCGCGCATCAAACGCGCGCTGGATGCCGTTGCTTTTGAATCGGGCAATCATCATTTTTCGCTCTTGCTGTTAATTGAAGCGCTTACCGTTATTACGCTATCCATCATCGCCTCACTCTGGTTAGCGCAACTCGCAGAATCCCGACTGCAGCGCGTCACCAGTATGGATGCAAGCCTGCGCCTGGCACTGATCAAGACCGTTCGTACCCTGCTGCTGATTTTGGCCATTTTGCTCGCACTCCCTGCGGTGGGCATAGACCTCACTGTGCTTTCTGTATTTGGCGGCGCACTGGGCGTAGGCTTGGGGCTGGGATTACAAAAGATCGCCAGCAACTATGTATCTGGCTTCATTATTTTGCTAGACCGTTCCATCCGTCCAGGCGACATGATTACAATCGGTACCAGCTATGGCGAAGTCAGCCAGCTCAACACCCGCTACACATTGTTGCGAGCCCTTGATGGCACGGAGATCATTATTCCGAACGAAAACCTGCTCACCTCCACTGTCATTAATCACTCTTTCACTAAGCGCGATGTACGCATCAAGCTGCCGATACAAATCAGTTATGACAGCGATGTAGAACATGTGCGTGAAATTCTCAAAAACGTCGCATTAGCTCATCCCCGCGTACTTAAAATCGAAGATCACCTACCCGTCGTACTGCTCACCGAATTTGCTGCCAGCGGCATTAATCTTGAACTTGGCATCTGGATAGACGACCCCGAAGAAGGACAGGGCAATCTGCGCTCCGAACTCAACATTGCCATTTGGCAAGCCTTCCAGCGCGAAGGCATCAGCATTCCCTATCCTCGTAGCGACATACATCTCATTCCAACCCCGGAAAAAGAACAGCTAAACACATAACGGCAGCCATGCAATCCGGGATTTATCTTACATAATCAATCTTGTATCACCTACGATTTTTTGGAAAATATATATATCCACATCAATTTTGATTATGACAATTGCTTGACTTCTGGTATATTCATGCATTAAAGTTTGATAACAGGACAAATATGTCCTGAATTATTCAAGCGATATTTGAAACACACAATGAGGTAACACACTTATGATGGATTTTATTGCAAACGGTTTAGTGGGACATCTGCCTTGGTACGGTTACGTACTGGTTGCGCTGGCATTTACTCATATCACCATTGCTGCGGTCACTATCTACCTGCACCGCCACCAGGCGCATCGTGCGCTGGAGCTACACGCTATCCCTAGCCATTTCTTCCGTTTCTGGCTGTGGCTTACCACGGGCATGATTACCAAAGAATGGGCTGCCATCCACCGCAAGCACCACGCTAAATGCGAAACTGCGGAAGATCCGCATAGCCCGCAGGTACTGGGTATTAAAAAAGTATTCTTTGAAGGTGCAGAACTCTACCGTGCGGCCCGTAAAGAACGCGCCACTATGGAAAAATACGGTTCAGGCACACCTGAAGACTGGCTGGAGCGGAATGTTTACACCCCGCACAGCGGCTTGGGCATTTATTTGATGCTGGTAATCGACCTGATGCTGTTTGGCCCTATCGGCCTGACCATCTGGGCGGTACAAATGGCATGGATACCAATTACTGCAGCAGGTATTATTAACGGTATTGGACACTATTGGGGTTATCGCAATTTCGCCTGTGAAGATGCCAGCACCAACGTAGTACCTTGGGGTATCTTGATCGGTGGTGAAGAATTGCATAACAATCACCACGCTTATGGCAGTTCTGCGAAGCTGTCTAACAAATGGTATGAATTCGACATTGGCTGGTTATACATACGCAGCATGGAAATTGTTGGCTTGGCTAAAGTTAAGAAGGTTGCGCCTACAGCGAAATTTAACGACGCAAAACAAGTATGCGATCAGGATCTGCTCAATGCGGTCATCACGCATCGTTACGACGTTTTAACCCGTTACGCGCGCACTGTTACCGCTACTTATGGTACAGAGTTAGCTAAATTGCAAGCTTCCTTGCCTCAGCTACATGACAACAAGAAGGTCAAGAAGCTAAAAGCCTGGTTGCACACTGATGCGGCAGATCTGGATGAAGCTGAAAAAGCCAAGTTGGCTGAAGTGCTGAAGCAAAGCCAGCAACTCAATACCATCTACACCATGCGTCAGGAACTTGTTCAACTTTGGTCACGCTCCAACGCATCCAAAGAGCAATTGCTCAAGCAGTTACAAGATTGGTGTCAACGTGCTGAAACCAGCAACATCAGCTCATTGCAATCGTTTTCACATAAATTGCGTAGCTACGCGTAATTAACCTCACCCAATAAAAAACCCGCTACATGCGGGTTTTTTATTGGGTATCGCAAATGATTCAAGCGCTATCAACCACCCCACAACCTGTCACCCACTTTAGCTTGGGCGTACCAGCGGTTAAGCGCCTCACCTTGCGCCACATCATCCAGCTCATAACCAGGTGCAAAATCACTCGCATTGATTACTGTGTATGGCCCATGCTTGACTTCAAAGATCACACCACCCTGATCCAGTGACAACACACCATGCAACACGCCAGCAGGTGTTTCTTCCACGGCACTATCTTCACCCAACACCACGCGATGTGTGACAAAACCATCATCACTGAATAACAGCACGACAAAGCGGCCACGCAATGTCGTGAGTAGCTCCCAGGTATGCGCATGCCGATGCGGGCGTATCACGGTGTTCGGCTCCATTGCGATTGCCAGACGCTGTATGCTGTCGCTCAAGTCGTCATGCATATTCGCATTCATGCGAAAACGCGGTGAAGCCTGGGCCTGCTCACTCAAACTATCAAGTTGGTTAAAACTCAGTTGCTTCAAATCAGCCTCCTGTAGCGTACACACGGGTTAACAATGGCAGCTCATGACGGCGCGCATTGGCTGCCAAAAAATCACCGCGCTGCATATAATCGCCTCGTGCCAGCGACTCAGCATTGAGTTCTGCCATACATTCTGAGGGCACATCAAGCAATGCCGCAAACAGCACTTCCAATTCACGCGGTTCAACCTTCAAGCGTCCAAATGGATGACGCCCATCAATTGGCACCCAAAATAAACCCACATCCCAGCTATGGCATTGGATTGCAGGATGTTGAAACCATTCAGTCAGTTTTTGTTCAAGCGCAGTCATGGTGTTTTCCAGTAAAATAAGCAGATTCTTATTATACGTCGAGAACCCCCATGCGCTACTGGTTAATGAAGTCCGAACCCACCGATGTCAGCATTGATGACCTTGCCAGCTTCCCTGACCAATCGGTTGCCTGGTATGGCATCCGTAATTATCAGGCGCGAAATTTCATGCGCGATCAAATGCAGGTCGATGATGCTGTGTTGTTTTATCATTCCAGTTGCGCGGAACCGGGCATTGCCGGCCTGGCGCGCGTGAGCAGATTGGCCTACCCGGACGAAACCCAATTCGATACCAGCAATCACTATTTTGACCCTAAAGCCACTCGCGAAACACCGCGCTGGCTCAATGTCGATGTGCAACTGGTGAAAAAAACGCGCCTCATGCCACTCAAGGAAATTCGTGAATACCCTGAACTCGCACAAATGCGCATTTTGCAACGCGGCAATCGACTTTCCATCACGCCGGTTGACCCGCGCGAGTACGAGTTCATACTCAGCAAATTATGATCAAACTCTATCATCGCTGGTCATCCATGGCCGCGCAGCAGGTGCGCATGGCATTGAGTTACAAAGGGATCGCAGCGGAAACTATCGCATTGCCACAAGATGACGACAACATTTGGTTTGAACTGGGTCATGCCCGGGCAGACGTGGCTCTGGCATTACCTGGACTGGCATTGCAAACTGATGCCATCACCATCCTGCGCCACCTCGATGACTGGGTAGGCGGCACACTAATTTTCAACGACCTGGTCAGCGAGGACGCATGGCAAGCTTTGCTTGCATGGCGTAATAATGTTCAACATATACGTGAACGCCTATATGCGCCTGTACTGCCAGCATTCATAGACATGGGCGGCACCGAAGCGGACTTAGCCAGCTACAAAGCCAGCGTACAACATCGTTATGGCATGAGCGTAGAAGCCCTGTCCAACGACCGATATGACGGCTTTAAGCAGCTCACTGCGCAATCCAATTTAGCTGCATTAGGCAAACATTTATCCAAACAGCGCTTTTACCTCAACAACAGTCTCAGTGCCTGCGACATCGTTATCGCTGGTGATCTATTTCCGCTACAATTACTGGATGGCGTTACCATGCCACTGGATTTGATGTACTACATACAGCGCGTTGAAACTGCCTGCCACGCCAGCTTACGCGCAGGACTCATCACGCAACATTAACTTTCGAGGACTTATCATGACTTTTATCGAGCTACTCACCTTCATCAGCACTCACAGCAAATATGACATTACCGATGGCGACATCAACCACACGCTGACTGTTGCCATAGAAGGCACACACAAAAATGCTGTTATCGGCAATATCATTGCGCAAATGTACAAGAACAGCGGCCTCACCGATACCAATGCCGAGATCGAGCGCGCCCTGGCCATTAAAACCCTGGGTCCCATCCGCCTGTTTTATATGAAAGACGATGCGCCTGTCGAAGGCTTCCGTCTGGTTGAGAACATCGTCCATGCCATCGACGGCGCATTTAACGACGAAGCTATGCGTTTAAAGGCGTGAGTGTTTATCTCGCCTACTATCTCGCGATGGGGCTGCTTTCCGGCTTTATCGCGGGATTGCTGGGTGTAGGTGGTGGTCTAATCCTTGTTCCCGTTCTGGTCTGGTTATTTAGCTTACAAGGTTTTGACAGCGCGCATATCATGCTCATGGCACTGGGTACGTCATTAGCGGTCATCAGCTTTACCGCCATCTCCAGCGTCCGCGCTCATCACGCCCACGGCGCAGTGAACTGGGATACAGTCAGACGCATCAGCCCGGGCGTTATCTTCGGCACTTTGTTCGGCGCATGGCTGGCAAGCAAGCTACCCAGTACGTTTTTGCACCATTTCTTTGTCGCATTTCTATTTTATGCAGCGACCCAAATGCTGCTCAATTTCAAACCTGCGGCACATAGAAATTTGCCTGGTTATACTGGCATGTCGTTCGCTGGCAGCGTCATCGGCATCGTTTCCAGCTGGGTAGGTATAGGTGGCGGCACGCTGTCGGTGCCCTTCATGTTGTGGTGCAATGTCAAACTGCACCAGGCGATTGCTACTTCAGCCGCGATAGGTTTTCCTATTGCCGTTGCGGGTGCTGTCGGCTATGTCATCACCGGCTGGTCAGCCAGCAATTTGCCAGCTTACAGCGCAGGTTATATCTACCTGCCTGCGTTTGCTGCCATCGCCAGCACCAGCATACTCACGGCTCCGTTAGGTGCACGCCTGACACATCGCCTGCCTGTTGCCGTGCTTAAACGCATATTTGCAGTTTTGCTCTATGTCCTCGGCATAAAAATGTTACTCACCTCAGTGCAATAAACCGCCACGCATACTGATCGCAGTGATATCCACATAATCAGATGCGTGATGCGCTGGATTGACTGTCAAATAATAGCCGCCCAAATCCAGATTACGCGTATTAGCCAAAGCTTGATTAAACTGCTTGGGCGCATCTCCCTGCATCAAGGTTTTCACCAGCCATTTTGCCGCCAAATAGCCTTCCATGGTCAAGTGCGATGGCGCTTCATCCCGATATTTTTTCATTAGTTTATCCAGCTCGCGCACTGAAGCCATAGAAAAATTCGCCGGATGCGGTACGACTTGGGTAATCACTACTCCAGCTGCCGCTTTACCCGCGATTTCGGCCAGGGTTTGATGGTTGATTTGCGACAAGCCCACCAACAAAGCACCAGGTGACAATGGATGGTAGGTTTTCACGAACTCCGCCGCAGGCAAGGTTTCCAATATCATTAAGGTCGTCTGCGCGTGCCCGGATTTTATTTTCTGTACAGCGGCCGCCATATCCGCAGCATTATTCTCGCGCATGGACTGCTCGGCGACCAATTGCAGTGAGCTGCCACGCAAGCTCGACTTCACTGCCTGCAGGCCATTTTGACCATAGGCATCTGCCGCATAAACCACAGCCACTTTGGTTAATCCCAAGGTTTTTAAGTAATCCAGCGCTGCTTTTACCTCTTGAGCATAACTGGGCCGCATAAAATACACATTCGCATTTTGCGCTACACTCGCGCCTGAAAATGGTGCAACCAGAACCATACTGCTATGCACAAATTCGGGATTGATCAATGTCGCTTCCACCACGTTGTCACCATAGTAACCAAACAGCACATCAACTTTATCCTTAGTCAAAAAATCATGCGTAATCTGATTGGATTTCTCAACTGAACCCTGATTATCACGCACATCCAATACTATTTTCTTGCCATGCACGCCGCCACTGCCATTAATATAATCCACGTACACTCGCGCGCCGGCCAGGAAATCCTTACCCAAATCGCCATTCTCACCCGTCATATCTATGGATTGGCCCACCCGGATCTCCGCTGCGTAATTTATCGCAGCAAACAGGGACAAGCCCACCAGAAAAAATATTCGTAGAAAAATCAACATAATTTTAAACACCTGAACAACTCAAAAGAGGCGTCAGTTTATTGCAACTTTGTTTCAATATGATGAAGCTGCATCAACCTACAAATCAGGTTAGAATCTGCTTTTACATTGCGAGACTAACCACCATGCCCGTGAATCTAGCGCCACCCATTGCTGAAAACTTATTACCCATTGCGGGCGTTACCATAGGCATCACGTCCGCAGGCATTAAAAAAGAAGGCCGCAAAGACGTGACTCTGATGCTGCTTGCGCCCAACAGCCGTGTGGCGGGTGTGTTCACGCAAAATCGTTTTTGCGCCGCGCCCGTTATCGTCGCAAAAAAGCATCTGAGCAAAACCTCACCGCGTGCGCTTATCATCAATACGGGCAATGCCAATGCTGGCACGGGTGATGATGGTCTGGCACGTACGCGCGCTGTATGCGACGCACTGGCTGAACTGCTGCCGTGCCGCGAACCTGAAATCCTGCCGTTTTCCACTGGCGTGATTATGGAACCACTGCCTGCAGACAAAATCATTGCCGCATTACCTGCAGCCATTGCTGACTGCCGCGCAGATAACTGGTTTGCAGCGGCGAATGCAATTATGACCACAGACATTGTTGCCAAAGCCTCATCACGGCAAATCGAACTGGACGGCAAAACCATCAGCATCACCGGCATCGCCAAAGGTTCAGGCATGATCCACCCCAACATGGCAACCATGCTGGGGTATGTCGCCACCGATGCGGCGATCAGCCAGGAAGCATTACAGGCACTGGTCAAACACGCGGCAGACTTGAGCTTCAACTGCATCACCGTCGATGGCGACACCTCCACCAACGACTCCTTCATGCTCATCGCCACAGGGCAGGCTGGCAATGCTGAAATCACTGACTGCACCAGCGCAGATTATCTGACACTGGCTGACGCGATGACTGATCTCTCGCGTGAACTGGCGCAAGCTATCGTGCGCGACGGCGAAGGTGCAACCAAATTCATGACCATACAAGTCGAAGGCGGACGTGATCGCGATGAATGTCGCAAAATCGGCTACGCCATTGCCCATTCACCGCTGGTCAAAACCGCATTCTTTGCGTCAGACCCCAATCTTGGGCGCATCCTCGCGGCGATAGGTTACGCTGGAGTGACTGACCTGGACGTCAACACCCTGCAGATGTATTTAGGTGACGTGCTCGTTGCCGAACATGGTGGTCGCGCCGCCAGCTATCAGGAAGCAGACGGTCAGCGCATCATGCAACAGGCTGACATCACCGTGCGTGTTGTCCTCAATCGCGGCAATGCCAATGCAACTCTGTGGACCTGCGATTTTTCATATGACTACGTCAAGATCAATGCCGAATACCGCAGCTGATTTGAGCGGGCTGATTACCCGCGCAGAAAGTGTGTTGGCGCGACTGGAAGCCTGGCTACCCGCGCCACCACCAGCTACTAATCTGGACAGCGCCATCGCCTACCGCTGGCGGCGGCGTGGCGAACGCGGCTGGCTGGAGGCTATTTCCCTTCCGCAAATGCTGGATCTGACCCGACTCACAGGCATAGACCAGCAAAAGCAACGTATCAGCCAAAACACCCTGCACTTTGTCATGGGCAAACCCGCCAATAACGTCCTGCTCACAGGCGCACGTGGCACCGGCAAATCCTCACTGATTAAAGCCATGCTTAGCGAATACGCCCCGCTGGGTTTACGCGTGATTGAGGTGGATAAAGCCGACCTGATTGATTTAGCCGACATCACCCAACAACTTGCGGGCAGAACCGAACGCTATATCATATTCTGCGATGACTTATCGTTTGAAGCTGAAGAAGCCGGCTACAAGGCGCTCAAAGCTGCGCTTGACGGCACGCTCGCCGCACCGCCTGACAACGTACTCATTTACGCCACTTCCAACCGCCGCCACCTCATGCCGGAATACATGAGCGAAAATGAAAAAACGCAACATCACGGCGCAGAGGTTCACCCCAACGAAGCGGTAGAAGAGAAAATTTCGCTATCAGAACGCTTCGGACTATGGCTGTCGTTTTATCCGTTCGATCAGGATGCCTATCTTGCCGCCGTTGCCGTATGGCTGGACGCTCTCAAGGTTGAAATTACTGACCCCGACCTGCTTCGCCGCGAAGCATTACAATGGGCACTCGCACGCGGCACCCGTTCAGGGCGTACTGCCTGGCAATTTGCACGCGACTACGCAGGGCGTGATTAACGTGGCAAGGTAAAATTGGACTGGTCAAATCGGTCTATACCGCAGTCCAATGTCGCAATCCAGTCAAGGAAAGCATGGACTGCGGGCTTGCCCTGAAACCAGCGCCCATGCTGCGGCACGATGGCGTGTATATTCATTTCTTTCACCATATTGACCCAGTATCGACAAACCTTGCTCGACACCATATAACGCTGATGAAATCCCTGCATGTGCTGTATATGTTCACGAAATTCAGCAGGAGTAACGATAGGCTGCGTCACTTGATCGTGATGCACCATAGATGCGCCCATATCACCGCTGAATAATATACGCGAACGCGGATCATAAAACTGAAAATTACCTTCGGCATGCAGAAAATGGGCAGGGACAGCGACTATCTCATCGTTTCCCAAGGGAATCCGCATTCCGCCATCGGGGATGCCAACAATGCGCCCAGAGGTCTTGTCACCCGTACAAAAATGGGGCACAAAACGTGACCACAGGCTGGACACGTACAAATCAGCATCGGTGGACATCATCCACTTATTTAACGAACCGACAATGTCGGGATCTTGATGAGATGCCAGTAAATATTTGAGATTCTTATAATGAAAATATTTGCCCATGCCGACAATCAAACCGTTAAATGTCATGTTGCCCGACGGATCGATCAATGCGCCCTCACCATTTGATACAATCAGGAATTGATTTGCTTGGACGGCTGCGGCATTATCATCAACCAGATCACTAAACATCGTGCAAACATGGTCACCATCATTGTAAAGTTCTATTGACATCGAGACCCACTAAAAAGATATTAATGTCCTTATTGTACGTCACCCAGATAAATTAGGAAATACTAATGCAGCTACCCCACATCCACGTTGCCGCAGCCGCCATTATTCGCCCTGACGGCCAATTCCTGCTCGCCAGTCGCCCAGCCGACAAACCTTATGCAGGTTACTGGGAATTTCCAGGTGGTAAGATAGAAGCGGGTGAGTCAGCCTATCAGGCATTGGTACGCGAACTAGATGAGGAACTAGGCATACAGGTCACACGAGCCACCCCGTGGATAACCCGCACCCATGATTACGCAACAGTACGCGTCATTCTTCACTTTTATCGCGTAACGGGCTGGGACGGCGAGCCCCAACCACGCGAGGGACAAACATTGGCTTGGCAAAACGCACGACATATCAGTGTTGCGCCCTTACTCCCCGCCAATTCCCCCATACTCAAAGCGCTATCGCTGCCAACACTGATGGGCATCACTCAGGCACAGGCAGATCCGCAAGGCTTTCTCACTAAACTGGATGTCGCGCTGGCCAACGGCTTGAAACTCATCCAAATCCGTGAAAAAGACATGCCGGCTGCTGCATTACAGGAATTTGCCCGCGAGGTCACGCGACGCGCCCATGCCCAGCAAGCCTATACCATAGTCAACAGCGACATTGCCCTGGCGCAGGCCGTAGGCGCTGACGGCGTACAGCTCACCTCCAGCCAGCTGGCCCAACTCGACACACGACCGGATTTACTCTGGGTAGGCGCATCCTGTCATAACGCCGACGAACTGAACCGCGCCGAACAATTAGGCTGTGACTACGCACTGCTTTCGCCGGTGCTACCGACTGCCAGCCACCCTGGTGCGGCAACGCTGGGCTGGGATGAGTTTGCCCGCTTATCACAACATCGCAGCCTGACAATATTTGCACTAGGCGGGCTCACGCCAGCTGATTTAGCGACTGCACAACAACACGGTGCGCACGGCATTGCGTTGCTGCGTGGAGCCTGGCAATGAACCGCGACTGGCTGCTCAAATACGCCTTGCCTGCACTACTCATCAGTACCGCTATCGCTGGCGGTATTTACCAAGCCTGGCAGCATCAGCACAACCAGGTCACTCGTATCACTTGCGCCACCCCATTGCAGGGTTGCGAATTCCAGCTTGACCAGCAACCAGTCAGAGTTGAATTTGCAGAACCGCCATCAGGCTTGCATCCATTCACCATGCGCGTTATCACTCCGAAAGCACAGGAGATACATGCCCATTTCACCATGCAAGAGATGGAAATGGGATACAATCAATATCGATTAGTAGCGCAATCCCCGCAACACTGGCAAGCACGGGTCGTCTTACCCGTTTGTGTCACGGGGCGACATGACTGGATACTGACGTTAAACATAGACGGCAAGCAGGTCGACATCCCTTTTACTGGCTAAAACCGTCACCAAAATGTCATAATTACGCCGTATAATCACACGAACTTAAAGGAGTGCGGCATGCCCACGGAACATACCTACAAACAATTCGATACCGATTTGGAAAACATGCGCGCGCGCGTCTTGCAGATGGGTGGTCTGGTTGAACAACAAATTACGCAAGCTATAGACGCACTGATTAATGCTGATTTTGTATTGGCTGATCAAGTGGTTAATAACGATCACCTGGTCAATGCACTGGAAGTCGGTATCGACGAAGACTGCGCCCAGATTATTGCGCGTCGCCAGCCTACCGCTTCTGATTTACGCATGGTCATGACCGTCATCAAAACCATCACTGATCTGGAACGTATCGGTGATGAAGCGGCCAAAGTCGCGCGCATGGCAAAAGAGATCCATCAAAACGGGCGCATCACCCAGCCTAAATTCAATCAAATCGAATTCATGAGCAGCATCGTGCTGGATATGCTGCATCAGGCTTTGGACGGTTTTGCGCGCCTGGATGCGACTACCGCGATTGAAGTAAGTCGTAACGATATCAAGGTTGACGAAGAATACCACCTGGTATTACGCAACCTCATTACCTACATGATGGAAGATCCACGCACCATTTCCACTTTCATCGACATCATGTTCATCGCCAAAGCCATAGAACGCATGGGCGATCATGCTAAAAACATGTCGGAATATGTGGTTTACATGGTTAAAGGTAAAGACGTACGCCATACCACGGTAGAAGAAATCGAACGCGAAGCATTGCGTTAAGTCACCAGCACTATCGAAAAAGGGAGCCATATGGCTCCCTTTTTTTACATCAGCATATTGCTCATACCCAGTAATCCTGCCGACACACACCCCACATCTCGCAATACTGGCAGGCTTTGGCGATGCCATTAGCAGGTAATGGTGCGGACTGATAGAGCTGGTTAAACACGGTCACCAGGCGCGTAGCGCAGGTTTCGGCAGCGGCTTCGGGCTCTTGCATTAACGCAATAGTAGTAACGTCACCATCATCCAGACTCACAAAAGCGGCTTGACCGATTTCTTCACTCAGCAACAAGGCATAAGCCGATAACTGCACGTCTTCCTCTACGTCTTTACTGGCTTTATTTAGCAGGTCTTTGCTATTGCTGGTTTTATAATCGAGGACTGCATAATCATCACCGATTCTGTCGATACGATCGAGTCGACCATAGAGCTTGATCGACCAGCCCCCATCCAGTGCTAACACCTGACTTGCATCAGACTCACCTTGATACCAGCGCCAGCCTTCCTGTTCACGCGCGATTTGCCAGGCAATATAACTGTCAACTTGCGCCAGCCAGCGCACATGCCACGCACGCGCAAAATAATCACCCACCAGCAAAGGCGCAAAATCGATCTCACTCTGAGCAATCAGGGCCGCAATAGCTGCGTCCTGACCCAAGTCCAAAATACTGGGATGCTGCTCATGAAAATGGCGCAAGATAAGGTGCACTACCTGACCATAATCCGATTTTTCCACGTCCGCGCTAATTTCATCAACGGCGTTCAAGCCCAGCATATAACGCGCATAATATTGATACGGGCACGCCAATAACGCGTTATAAGCGCTGACGCTAATCTTGGCAGGAATCAGTGCGGCAGGCACACAAGGTCGCGGGGTAGACTGCTGCGTAGGCAATGCCGCGCTATCAGGGCTGATGACGGTAGCGACCACCGCCTGTGCATGCAAGTCCTCACTCACCAGACTCGCCCCCCACGCCAATTGACACAGACTGTCCAGCCGCTCTAACCACGCGCTGACAGGATTAATCTCGCCCTCAGTGAGCGCTTGCCACAAAACTTGCACAGGTGCAGTCGTAATCAGCAATTGCTGCAAATCCGTCTGTATCTGCGCGATTGCCTGCGCACGTGTGGGCAAACCCAAAGCACTGCGCACGGCCTGATTAAAAAATACGCCCTGTTGAGATAATGACGGCAAATTACGCGCATCGGCGCCCAGCAATAGCGCCGCATCAAACTGGCGCAGACGTGTCGCAGCCAGATGCGTAAAGATCACCGGGCTATCCACATCCGTTTCGACAAATGCCGCACTGGCTAATTCACGTGTTAACCAGCGGTGAAACTCGGCAAGCTCAAACAGTCCGGCATCCCCCGCTAACTCCATCCGCCGCTGCCGCAACACCTCTAACAGTGCCACGCCCGCTGCGTCATCTACCAGGCACAGGCTCGCGCCCAGCGCCTGCAAACTGCTTTGTAATTGATCCAGCCAGCTCGCCAAACTGGCAGACTGTTGTGTACGCACCAGCGCAGCTGCGGCTTGTAGCGCCGACAAAGTCGCCTGTGCTACTGCAGCCTCCGCTGGCAATAATGCTGTCAGGCGTGCCCACCCCTGTGCCGGTCCGTGTTTACGCAAACCTTGTTCCAGCTGATGGATTGCGAGCAAACGTTGCTCATCGGCAACCTCACTCAGGACATGAGGTGACTTCATCAAATCCAGCACATCGACATGACTGAAACCCGTCAACAGCGCATCAATCCAGCGCATCACCACCGTACTCGCCGTGGTGGTATCTAACGTCCAGCCAGTTTCATCAGCCACCAATACCTGCGCACGTTCCAACAATGCACGCAAACGCCGCGCACTGGCGCGATCCTGCACCACCACAGCGATATTGCGCTTGCCCTGATGCAGCCACAGTCGTATTTGCGTATCAGCAGCGCGCGCCTCATCTTCCAAGCTGGTGGCGGCACAATAACTTAATCGGGAGGAAACAGGATTAACCGGCAGTGCCTGACGCAATTGCAGCGCACGTTGACGTAACGGCACCGTCAGGGTTTCAGGCCAGGCGGCAGTGAGCGTCTGTGCAACCGGCGTCAGTGTATCTTCAAGGTGGTAATAGTTTACGGGGGCGCGCTCGGCATAGCCGGCAAGAAAACGCTGTTCCAGTCGCGACAAGCTGGACAAGCTCACCACAAACAGCGGCGCACGTGCATGTTCAGCCAATTGTGCCAGTTGCAACGCATAGTGCGCAGCGGGACTGTCTGCTGTCTGATTAAGCGCAAACCACAAATCATGCACCAGCCGCGCTTCAAACGTCACCGCCTGATGTTGCTGGACTTGATAATAATTTTGCAATTGCGCAGCAAATTCATCCGCATCCAGCGGCATATCAACCGCCTGGTGCGTCAATTCATCAAACAAGCGCGCAATTTCATCGCACATAGACCAAAGCAATGCAGTATCAAACCAGCCCTGGGCTTTGAGTGCGTGATACAGCAACGCACTGCGCTGACTGCTGGCTAATGTTGCGGTGCCCAAATTCACCGTTTGTGCCCAGGCGGGCAAGGTCAGTACGGGTGGAGGGATGATTACCTCACGCCCACTGACAGCGGCTAATTGCTGATAAAGCAACGGTGCTGCATGAAAATTGGGCACCAGTATCAGCGTGTCGGCTAATTCGACTTGCGCCAGTTGGCAATGCGCAACTATGTCACGCGCCACCCGCGCATAAAAGGCGGGTAACACTTTACCGTTTCAGTAGCGCTAACTTATCCGTTTTACCGTTCCAGTCATCCGCATCAGGCAATGGATCCTTGCGCGCTATGATAGCTTTCCAGCCAGTCGCTAAAGTTGCATTAAGCTCAACGCAATGCTGCTGATCGGCTGGGACATCATCCTCAGCAAAAATCGCCTCAGCAGGACATTCAGCCACACATAAAGTACAATCAATACACTCGTCTGGGTCTATGACCAGAAAGTTTTCACCTTCACGGAAACAATCCACAGGGCAAACATCGACGCAATCGGTATATTTACACTGGATACAGTTTTCAGTTACTACATAAGTCATGGATATTCTCTCATTCAAGCCACATCGTCGCATTTTACTCTGCTTGTTTCCTGATGTGGACATCTAAATGCGCAATATGATGCGGCAACTGCTAGCCGCCCTCTTCATACCGCTCATATTCAGCATCAGCACACCCGCGCTTGCATTAGATTATCAGGTCAAATTAGATGCACCAGCCAATATCAAACCGCTGCTGACGCAATATCTGGACATTTTCCGCTGGCGTACCAATCCCGCGCTGGACGAAGCGCAACTACGCAGAATTTATCGGCTGACGCCAGATAACATCAACACGATATTAGCCACAGCAGGTTATTTTTCCGCCAAAACCACTACATCGCTGCAACAACAGGATAATGGCGTGTTCATCGCCCATTTGACAGTAGATCCTGGCCTCCCCAGCCGTATAAATAGTGTCACCATTAGCGCTGAAGGCGCGATCGCTAACAACCCGTCGCAATACCAGAAATGGCTGCAGGATCAATCCCAAAACCCGTATCTGCAAAAGGGCCAGATTTTTACCCAGGACGGCTGGCAATCCGCGAAAAATGGACTGCTCTCCAGCTTGATCATGCACCAATATCCCAAGGCGCAGATTGCACAGAGCACGGCACAGGTTAATCCCGAAACCCGTGAAGTCGCCATAGCAATCCACCTGAACAGTGGCGCAGCTTACCAGTTTGGCACCACCACCATCAATGGACTGAAGCGCTATCCTGCCAGCATCGTAGAACGCCTGAATCCAATTAGACCCGGCGATCCTTACGATCAAGCCAAATTATTGGAATTCCAATACCGACTACAAAGCCCGCCTTATTTTCAATCTGTCGAAATATTGGTCGAGCCAGATGAGCGCAATACCACCAGCCTCCCCATCATCGTCAACGTCAAAGAAGCACGCAGTCAGAAACTAGGTTTAGGTGTGGGTGCCAGCACTGATAACGGCCCTCACGTGCAAATTGAGTATCAGAACTTAAATCTGTTAAACAGCAACCTGCTATTCACCAGCGAGCTCAAACTTGACCCCAATATACAAAGCATAGACGCGAAAATTGAGCGCCCGCGTAATGAATTGGGCTACATCGACAGCCTGCGCACAGCCGTTAAACACACCGACATTGAAGGCGAAATCACCACCCAGAACAGCATCGGACTCAAACGCACACGCAATAAGGGCCGCATAGAAACCAGCATCGCAACCCAATATGTTACCGAGCATCAAACCGTATCAGGCGCGGTGGGCGATAACCGCCAGGCACTTACCCTCAACTACATCTGGACGTATCGTAATCTCGACAATCTCATCACCCCCACACGCGGCTATATATTCAGCACTGAAATTGGCGGCGCAGCCAAATCACTGCTTTCCGACCAGAGTTTTGTGCGCAGCGCTAGCCGTGCTATCTATTTTTACCCCATCACTGAGCGCGACAGTCTTACTTTGCGCGGCGAGGTGGGTATAGTTATCGCACCCGATCGTCACGGCATTCCATCAGACTTTCTGTTCCGTACCGGCGGTGATCAATCGGTGCGGGGTTACGATTACCAAAGCCTGGGTGTTGCTGATGGCAATGCGATTGTGGGCGGGCGTTACCTGACAACAGGCAGTGTGGAATATACGCGCTGGCTCACACCAAAGTGGGGTGCGGCGCTATTTTATGATCTGGGTGATGCCGCAGATTCGGTATCAAACCTGCACCCCGTAGCAGGCTATGGCGCTGGTGCTCGCTGGCGCAGCCCCATTGGCCCGTTGAGCATTGACCTGGCCTATGGTGAAGCAGTCTCACAATATCGCATTCATTTCAGCCTGGGAACTGCGTTTTGAACACCGCTCATTTATTAAACTGGCGTATTTACGTCCGGCTGTTACGTTACCTGCTGGGCACCGCGCTACTATTAGTTGTACTTATCGCCGCATCAGGCAGCACACCTGGATTGCATATAGCCGCGCAAATTATCCACCGCGTCAGCGCAGGGCAAGTGTCGATAGACGGTATCACTGGCTCGTTATTTAATGGGCTGCATATCAAACATATCCAGTTCGTCTCGCCAACCAAAACCATTACCCTGCAACAACTCAATTACTCATGGTCTGCCAAGTCGGCATGGCAACATCAACGTCTGGACATTGAGCAGTTTTCCATAAATCGCCTGGAAATACTGTTAAAAAAACCCGATAACCAGCCATTGACACTGCCCAACAGCCTGACGCTGCCATTTGCTGTTAGCTTGCGACAAGCGCATATCAGCACATTCATCATCCAGGGCAACGGCGTCGCGATCACACTGCAACCTGTTACCTTCGATTTACTGTACGACCGGAAAAGTTACCAACTTCAGGCGCAGGCAAAATCACCATGGGGTAGCGCGCAATTACACGCGGCCCTGGCAGACTTGGCGCCATTTAAACTTAGCAGCGACATACAATTCGGGCTGCACGATGGCATTCATGCTTATGATGCACGCTCCCAACTGACAGGCACGCTCAGCCACATTGCGCTAAACAGCCAGGCACAATCAGGCAAAGCCAGCGCCACCATCAACGCACAACTGGCACCCTTTGCTTCCCAGCCGCTGACCCAGGCCAGACTCAACGTCAGCAACTTCAATCCCGCCGCTATCGCTGACGGACTACCGCAAGCCATGATAGATGGACGTGCAGACATCAGCCCCAGTGACGCCAATAATTACACCGGCAGCATCACCCTCAACAACCAATTAACTGGCAGCCTGGACCAAAACAAATTGCCGATTTCCCAGCTAGCGACCCGTTTTAGCGGCTCACCCAGCGCAGTCATTTTTGACAAGTTAGCACTCACACTCGGCAAATCATCGACCATATATGGCACAGGGAAATGGCACGACAATGGCCTGGATTTACAACTGGACGCCAGGCAAATTGACCTTCACGCCCTGCACACCCGCCTATACAGCACGCGACTTAATGGCAAACTAGCTGCACATGCGGACGCCAAACAGCAAACATTGCACGCCACACTGGCGCAGCCTGACTATGCAATCAACCTCGACGCCACCTACCAGCAACAGCGCCTGAACATCACCACCGCGCAACTCAGTTCGGGCACCAGCGCACTCAATTTCACCGGCGCACTCAGCTTTACTGGCAACCACCCGTTTTCTGCATCAGGACAGCTGAAACGGTTCGATCCCGCAAAATTTGGCAACTATCCAACAGCCAACATTAACGCCGACTTCAATACCAAGGGGCAAATTCAGCCGCAGCTGCAGACCCAATTACAGCTGAATATTATTCACAGCACCTACAACCATGCGGCACTCAGTGGGCACGCAACCATGCAAATCGCCCAGAAACGCATGCACAACAGTATCGTGCAACTGCAACTGGGCAACAACATATTGAACTGGCAGGGCAGTTATGGCGCAGTGAATGACCATATCAACTGGCAGCTCAATGCGCCCAATATTGCCAACCTGGGGGATGGATATGCTGGCAAAGTGTTGGCACACGGCACGCTGGGTGGCACGCTAGCTAATCCTGCTGGAGAACTCAGCTTACGAGGAGATAACTTGCACTGGCGCTCGGCGCTAAGCCTCGCCAGTATCAACACCCATATCAATTTCGCATCAGGTGCCGATGGCGCGATACAGGCCAATGCTGAAATACAGGATATGCATATGAGCAATAACCATATTCAGCATGCGACGATGACAGTGCGAGGTACGCGACATCATCACACCATCCAGTTAACAGCAAAGAATCCAGAATTGAACCTCATCGCCACGCTGGCAGGCAACTGGCATGATCAGAGCTGGGATGGACACATCAATCAGCTCAGCAATAGCACATCCTACCCTTTCAGCCTCAACGGCCCCGCCCAACTGGCTATCCACAGCGACCAGACCCAGTTAAATCACGCACAATTCCATATCGCCAATGGCACCCTCAATATCGACCAGATTGAATACAGCAAATCCGGTCTATCCTCGCGTGGCAGCGCCAGCCATATCGACTTAGGCGAGCTTCAGCAACACATCCACCCTGTTCGCAACCTGCACAATACGCTGATCGTCGGCGGCAAATGGCTGGCGCGTGTCGATCAACAGCTGAATGGCGAACTGGAACTGTGGCGGGAACAGGGCGACATCAGTGTCACCGGTGACCAAATCACGCCAATGAGGCTAGATCGCACCCACATTGCACTACAAGCCCAGCACAACCAGATCACGGCGAAGGTAGATATACACGGCGCAACACTAGGCAGCATCAACGTGCAGGCCAGTACCGCATTAGCGCAAAATGCCCATCAGCTCATCTTCACCACGCATGCGCCCATCACCGGCCATGCACAAATCGACCTCCCCACCCTCGACTGGATCACAGCCAGCCTGAGTGACGAAATGCAATTGAACGGTTCACTGCAAGCGCAAGTAGACCTGCGCGGCAGTCTTTACGCGCCGATATTTAACGGCGTCATCAATGCCAGCAAGCTCACTTTCTCCCACTCAGCACAGGGCATCAATCTGAAAAATGGCACATTGAACGCGGCATTTGATCAAAATGTGCTGCACATCAAACAACTGCATTTTCAGGCAGGAGGCGAGCTTAATGTACAAGGCGACATCAAGCTCAATCAGGGAGTGGCAGAGTTGAAACTCCAGGCGCAAGCCATGCGTCTGGATCTGGTCAATCGCCCCGACCGCCAGATAACCTTAACAGGGACTGCTGACATTACCGGCAAGAACCAGCGTATTACCACCGTAGCCGATATAACCATTGATCACGCCGCGCTCGGTCTTAATGACAACAGCGTGCCGCAACTGAGTAATGATGTCGTTATTATTGGACGCACGCCTGCCCCGAATAAAACCAGCAAATCTGCCAGTCAACCCGCCTCCGCATGGCAGGTCAACAGCGACATTAAAGTAAATCTGGGCAAACGCACTCAAATACGCGGCTCAGGGCTGGATGCGCGATTAGAAGGCACGCTCAAATTAGCCCAACACGGCAACAACCCACCCGCAGCAAACGGCACCATCACTATCGCAGAAGGCACCTATACCGCATTTGGCCAGCGCCTGAATATTAACCGAGGCATACTCAACTTTGCCGGTCCCATCAACAACCCCGGCCTGGACATACTGGCCATACGCACTTACCCTGACGTAACCGTAGGCACTCAAATCACAGGAACAGCCCTGACTCCCGTCGCAAAGTTAGTCTCCACCCCCAGCATGACCGACAGCGAGAAGTTATCCTGGCTGGTACTCGGTCACGGTAGCGACAAAGGCAGCTCTGGCGCCGACATCAGAGCCTTACAAGCCGCTGCCAGCTACTACCTCGGCAAAAACAACTCTGTCTCCATGCAGTCCAGGCTTACCCAGCTCACTGGACTCGATGAAATCGGCATCAACGGCACAGGCACCCTGGACAGCAACATGCTCAGCCTGGGCAAACGGATTTCCGATCAGGTTTATATCAACTACCAACAAGGCTTAACGGGTACGAAACAATTAGTTCGGATTACTTACAATATATCTCGCCGCTTTTCTATCCGTGCACAAAGCGGGGATGAATCAGCACTCGATTTTTTTTATACCTTCCGCTTCGACTAAAATCCATTTAATTTATTCGTTTGCCTCTTGAAAATCCACTCCACCGCCCCTATTATTAGCACTCCTCGGGCGAGAGTGCTAAAATCGCACCGCCCGAGATGATTTTTGCGTGACATTTCGTCACACTGTTTTTTAGTTAGTTTATTTATTAGGAGCTTCAGTAATGAAAATTCGTCCTTTACACGACCGTATCATTGTTAAACGCATGGAAGAAGAGCGTAAAACCGCTTCAGGTATTGTTATCCCTGATAGCGCAACTGAAAAACCAGACCAAGGCGAAGTGCTCGCTGTAGGCAATGGCAAAATCAATGAAAACGGCACTGTGCGTCCTTTGGATGTCAAAGTAGGTGACCGCGTTCTGTTCGGTAAATATGCAGGTCAGTCTGTAAAAATTGACGGCGATGAAGTATTGGTTATGCGTGAAGAAGACATCATGGGCATCATGGAGTAATCCATTTAGCCTTAATCCATTTAATCAATCTAAGTATTTCAGGAGTAAATTATGCCAGCAAAAGACGTAAAATTCGGTGACGTAGCCCGTCAAAAAATGATGATCGGTGTTAACGTATTGGCCGACGCAGTTAAAGTAACTTTAGGCCCTAAAGGCCGTAACGTAGTGTTGGATCGTGCTTTTGGCGCGCCTACCATCACCAAGGACGGTGTTTCTGTTGCTAAAGAAATCGAATTAAAAGACAAATTCGAAAACATGGGCGCGCAAATGGTTAAGGAAGTTTCTTCCAAGACTTCTGACGTAGCCGGTGACGGTACCACTACCGCTACTGTATTGGCTCAAGCCATGTTGAAAGAAGGCATGAAGTTCGTTGCTGCCGGCATGAATCCTATGGATTTGAAGCGCGGTATGGACAAAGCAGTTGCAGCTATCGTTGCAGAATTGCAAAAAATCTCCAAGCCTTGCACCACTACCAAAGAAATCGCTCAAGTCGGTTCTATCTCTGCTAACTCAGAAAGCGCAATTGGCGACATCATCGCTGGTGCAATGAGCAAAGTAGGTAAAGAAGGCGTGATCACTGTTGAAGATGGTACCAGCCTGGAAAGCGAACTGGACGTAGTTGAAGGTATGCAGTTTGACCGTGGCTACTTGTCACCTTACTTCATCAACAACAACGACAAACAAATCGCTGGTCTGGACAATCCTTTCGTATTGTTACACGACAAGAAAATCTCCAACATCCGTGACTTGCTACCAGCTCTGGAACAAGTGGCTAAAGCCGGTCGTCCATTGTTGATCATCGCTGAAGACATCGACGGCGAAGCATTGGCAACTTTAGTTGTGAACAACATCCGTGGCATCTTGAAAACTTGTGCTGTTAAAGCACCTGGTTTCGGCGATCGTCGCAAAGCCATGCTGGAAGACATCGCGATTCTGACTGGCGGTACCGTGATTGCTGAAGAAGTTGGTTTGACTTTGGATAAAATCACCTTGGCTGAATTGGGTCAAGCTAAGCGTATCGACGTAAGCAAAGACAACACCATCATCATCGACGGTGCTGGCAAAACTGAAAACATCACTGGCCGTATTGCACAAATCAATCGTCAAGTTGAAGAAGCAACCAGCGACTACGACAAAGAAAAACTGCAAGAACGTAAAGCTAAATTAGCTGGCGGCGTAGCAGTGATCAAAGTCGGCGCGGCTACTGAAGTTGAAATGAAAGAGAAAAAAGCTCGCGTAGAAGATGCATTGCACGCTACTCGCGCAGCTGTTGAAGAAGGTATCGTACCTGGCGGCGGCGTAGCATTGTTACGCGCTAAAGCAGGTATCGGTTCATTGGTTGGTGACAATACTGATCAAGATGCTGGTATCAAAATCATCTTGCGCGCTATCGAAGAGCCATTACGCCAAATCGTTATCAACTGCGGCGATGAAGCTTCTGTTGTAGTTAACAAAGTGCTGGAAGGTACAGGCAACTACGGCTACAACGCAGCAACCAGCGTTTACGGCGACATGGTAGAGATGGGCGTATTGGATCCAACTAAAGTAACCCGCACTGCATTGCAAAATGCTGCGTCTGTAGCCAGCTTGATGCTGACCACAGACGCAATGGTGGCTGAACTACCAGATGACAAGTCATCTGGCGGTGCAGGCATGGGCGACATGGGTGGTATGGGTGGCATGGGCGGAATGATGTAATTCTGCACGATGTGATTCGTCACACCAACGAAAACCCCGTCCTTGTGGCGGGGTTTTTTACGTCCTGAGGACTGAAATATTCGTTGTATTCTAAGCAGTAAAACATAATCTAAACTCAGGCAGACACTAACAAAGACAAAACCATCCATTTAGCCATCACTACCCCTGCCGTTTTCCTGCTAAATCCCGTACAATCACGACTTTACGTCTATCCCCTCCACCTATCATGGCTGATAACTTCGATACGGGCAAAGCCCACGACAGCGCTGAAGACAACCTGAACCGGGTGGTGGAATTGTTGCGTAAACACGACTTGGTCACGCGCCTGGTACACAAGCAGGACATGCCGCGCCGCGACCTGGTAGAAAACCTCGTCCACAAGCAAAATCTGACTGAATTACACACCCTGCTCGATGACATGCACTCCGCCGACGTCGCGCGGATGCTCGAAGCGTTGCCGCTGGACGATCGCTTATTAGTCTGGGATTTAGTCAAAGCCGAGCGAGATGGTGAAATCCTGCTTGAGGTTTCCGACGCAGTCCGCGAATCACTGATCAAGGCGATGGACAGCGATGAGCTATTGGCAGCGGCAGAAACGCTGGACACCGACGAAATCGCCGACTTGGCGCCTGATCTACCAAAAGACGTGATCCAGGATTTGCTGGAGTCGCTAGATACCCAAAAGCGCTCACGTCTACAATCCGCGTTATCCTATCCAGAAGACACCGTCGGCGGCCTGATGGATTACGACATCGTGACTATTCGTGCCGATGTCACGCTGGAAGTCGCACTGCGTTATTTGCGCCGATTAGGTGAGCTACCCGAACAGACTGACAAGTTATTTGTGGTCGACCGGGATGGCGCACTACAAGGCGTGATGCCACTGCAACGCCTGTTACTCAAAGACCCTGATGCCAAGGTAGCCGACGTCATGGCAGAGGAAGTGGTCACTTTTCATGCGGAAGATGACGCCTCCGACGCCGCGAACGCTTTTGAACGTTACGATCTGGTCTCCGCACCCGTTATTGATACGCATCGGCGCTTGATCGGGCGACTCACGGTTAATGCCGTAGTTGACCATATCCGCCAGGAATCAGATAGCGACATGCTTTCTATCGCGGGTTTGCGTGAAGAGGAAGATATTTTTGCGAGCGTATGGAAATCCGTGCAAAACCGTTGGGCGTGGCTGGCCATTAATCTGGTCACGGCATTTGTTGCCTCGCGCGTCATCGGTGAATTTGAAGGCACGATAGAAAAATTGGTGGCACTTGCCGCGCTCATGCCTATCATCGCAGGGATTGGCGGCAACTCGGGTAATCAAACGCTAACCATGATAGTGCGCGCCCTCGCATTAGGACAAATACACCCGGACAATGCTAAAAAACTTTTCCGCAAGGAAATCGGCGTAGCGTTCATTAATGGCCTGATTTGGGGAAGTGTCGTTGGCATCTTTGCGTACCTGCTCTATGGAAAACCCGCCCTGGGCGTGGTCATGATGGGCGCGCTCACGCTCAATTTGTTACTCGCCGCCTTCATGGGGGTCGCCATTCCTGCCGTCATGCATAAATTCGGGCGCGACCCCGCGGTGGGTTCCAGCGTACTCCTCACTGCCGTTACCGACAGTGGTGGTTTTTTTATTTTTCTCGGTCTGGCGGCATTATTTATGCCTTATTTATCGTAAGGAAGCAGCATGCAACAATTTGATCTCATCGTAATCGGTTCAGGCCCTGGCGGCTATCGCGCGGCGGTATTGGCCACCTTACGCGGCTTGAATGTCGCAATTATTGAAAAAGCTGATTGGGGTGGTTGCTGTCTGAATCGCGGTTGCGTGCCGAAAAAAGACTGGCACCATACCGCACAATTAGTAGCCCACAGCCAGGAATTTGCTAAACGGGGTATCACCGGTACGCTCAGTGCCGACATACATGGCGCCTGGGATCACCAGCACAAAGTCGTAGAAAATGTACGGGACAGCTACACCGATTACATGAAACGCCTGGGCATCATCGCCTTTACCGGTAACGGTGAATTTGTTGACGCCAATACCATTGCGATAGCCGATGTGCAAATCAGCAGCAAAAACATCATCATCGCCACAGGTTCCAGCCCGTATGTCCCGGACAACTACCCGCTCACCGCAGGACGCGTACTGACCACCGACAATTTGTTTGACAACCCACCCCCTGCAGGCAAGCGTGTTGCCGTAGTGGGTAGCGGTGTCATCGGCACTGAATTCGCTTTTATCCTGTCACAACTCGGTTGTGAAGTCGTATGGATAGCCAACAGCAAGCCGCTGGCCAACAGCCAATACTCCGCGCCCGCGCTAAAAATCCTGCATGAAGCCCTCGCCAAACTCAACATCACTCCACGCACCCGCAGCCGTGCGCAGCAAGTGGACGTCTTAGCCGATGGCGTCAAACTCAGCTTTGCCGATGGCAACAGTGAAACCGTCGATTGGGTGTTACTCGGCTCAGGTCGTCGTCCGCACACTGACGCGCTCAATGTCGACGCTGCTGGCGTTGCAATAGATGCCAAGGGTTACGTGAAAGTAAACGCTTACCTGCAAACCAACATCCCGCACATTTATGCCATCGGTGACGTAGCGAATTCACGCATGACCGCGAATCAGGCACTGGCAGATGCATCCGTTGCAGTTGCCAATATACTCGTACCTAAATCACGTAAACAGGATATCGCTGCCGTGCCTGAACTGGTCTACTCTGCGGTCGAATTAGGCCGCATCGGTATGAACGAAGACGAAGCTGAAGACAACGAACTTGAACCCGCTGTTGGTTTCGCCGCATTTGAAAGCAACCCGCGTGCATTGGGTCAGGATGATATCAACGGCTTTGTTCGTCTCATTGCCGACATGGACAGCGGTGCGCTGTTAGGTGCAGAAGTCGTAGGTGCGGAAGCCGGCGAAATCATCCACGCCATCGCTCAGCAATACGGCAACGAAGATGCACTCGCGCATTTCGCATCCATGTTCTATAACCACCCGGCTCGCACCGAAGAAATCCAGAACGCCACCGAAACCCTGGCGAACAAATGGGGTTTGAGCAAACAGGTATTTGGCGCGTGACAAATCCTAAACACGAAAGCCTGCAACTCTACCTGCGCCTGCTGCAATACGTGCGTCCTTACTGGCGCATGTTTGCAGGTGCAATACTGGCAATGGCGATAATGGCCGCAGCGGAACCCGCCGTACCTGCCCTGTTTAAACCCTTGCTGGACGGTAGCTTCGTCCAAAAAGACCCCAACTTTATCCGCATCATTCCCGTGCTCATGGTAGTGCTGTTTTTCATTCGTGGTCTGGCAGATTTCGCCAGCACCTATGCCATGAACTGGGTAGGCAGCCGACTGGTGATGGACTTACGCACCGCGATGTTCAACAAGCTGATCGCCATGCCTACGCAATACTATGACAACAGCTCAACTGGCACACTGATTGCCCATGTGGTATTTAACGTCACCCAAGTCACTCAGTCCGCCACCAGTGCCGTCACCCTGCTGGTCCGTGACTCACTTACCATCATCGGACTGCTCAGCTGGCTGTTATGGCTGAACTGGCAACTTACCCTCATCATCATCGCCATCGCGCCCGTTGCCGTTGTCACCATACGCCAGGTCAGCCGCAGGCTGCGCAATATCAACCGCCAGGCTCAACAAAATCTGGGTGAAATCACCCATGTGGTGGAAGAGTCAGTCGGCGCACACAAAGTAGTTAAAATCTTTGGCGGCCAGGAATACGAATCTCGGCGATTCACCAGCGCAGTCAACAATGCCCGCCGTTACACCATGAAAGGCGTCACGGCTGCTGCAGCAAATGGTCCCGTGGTTCAGCTCATTGCAGCATGTGGTGTAGCCATCGTTGTCTATATCGCCACCCAACAAGCCTTACGCGGCGAGCTGACAGTGGGTGGGTTTGTCTCCTACATGATTGCTATGCTTATGATTTTTGGCCCAGTGAAACGCTTAACGGGTATTAACGAACAACTGCAACGCGGGCTGGCAGCCGCAGAAGTGGTGTTCGAAGTCATCGACAGCGAAACTGAAAGCGACACAGGTACACAAACTATCGCCCGGGCATATGGTGAACTGCATTTTGAGAACCTCAGTCTGCACTATACCGACAAGCCCAACCCCGCATTGGACAACATCAACCTGGACATCCAGCCAGGTGAAACCATCGCACTCGTGGGCGCGTCAGGCAGCGGCAAAACCAGCCTGGTCAATCTTATCCCGCGTTTTTACACCCCAAGTGCCGGGCGCATATTGCTGGACAATCACGACATTACCGATATCCGTCTGGACAGCCTGCGTGCCAATATCGCCATGGTGTCACAAGATGTGGTGTTATTTAACGACACCCTCGCTGCCAATATCGCCTATGGTGCACAGGCCGGTGCGACCGAAGCTGACATCATCCGCGCCGCAGAAGCTGCGCACGCCATGGAGTTTATCCGCGAACAACCGCTAGGCTTACAAACCATGGTCGGCGAAAATGGCGTGAAACTCTCAGGCGGGCAACGTCAGCGCATCGCTATTGCCCGCGCACTATTGAAAAACGCACCCGTACTGATATTGGATGAAGCCACTTCTGCACTCGATACCGAGTCCGAACGCCACGTCCAGGCCGCACTGGAAACACTGATGCAAGGCCGCACCACGCTGGTCATTGCGCATCGTTTATCCACCATAGAAAGCGCAGACCGCATCATCGTCATGCAGCAAGGACGCATCGTTGAAATCGGCAAACACGCTGAGCTGATACAACACAATGGCATTTATGCACACTTACACAGGCTGCAGTTCCATGAATGAGATTGCAGTCAAACCACCGCGCTCATTGCTGTCTGCCGCAGGCAAGGCTATCGCCGATTTCGATATGATTAGAAATGGCGATCGCATCTTGGTAGGGTTATCAGGCGGCAAAGACTCATTGTCATTGCTACACATACTGCTGGACTTGCAAAAACGCGCGCCGATTAAATTTGAACTGGCGGCTTGCACAGTCGACCCGCAATCAGATGAATTCGATCCCAGCGTGCTTAAGCCCTATTTAGCCGCACTCAATGTGTCGTATTTTTATGAAAGCCAGCCCATCATAGAGTCGGCCAAAACCAGCATGACAGGGGACTCCTACTGCGCCTATTGTTCCCGCATGCGCCGCGGCATACTCTATCGCGTCGCGCGCGAACAGCATTACAATGTGCTCGCCCTGGGTCAACATCTGGATGATTTGGCTGAAACCTTTATGATGTCCGCCTTTTTCGGCGGCAAGCTGCGCACCATGCAAGCCCACTACACCAATGACGCAGGCGACGTACGCATCATCCGCCCGCTAGTCTATGCGCGTGAGCGCCAGACCAGCGACTTTGCCAAAAGCGCAAACCTGCCCGTAGTTCACGACAATTGTCCTGCGTGTTTCAGTAAGCCACAGCAACGTCAAAGTATGAAACTCATGCTCGCCGATCAGGAAAAATCCCACCCCAAACTCTTCGCCAGTTTACTCACGGCAATGCGCCCGTTAATGGATGGCAAACGCTAGACGAAAAAAAGCGAGGACTATAGCCTCGCTTTTTAAAACCGACAGGCTAAGATTTAAGCAGCGTTTTTGCTTTTACGACGTAAACGCAAACCAACCAGACCCAAACCAACAGCCATCATCGCCCATGTATCAGCTTCTGGTACAGCAGGTACGTGACCACCATTACCGATACCATTACCACTATTGCCACCACCATGGTGATGACCGTTATTGCCATTTATGGACACTGCGTTAGCATTTGCAGCAAAACCAAAACTAACAACGGCTGCTAGAGCCAACACATTCAATATTTTACGTACATTCATTTTAATACTCCTAATTTAGGATTCCTGTAACAACAGAAAACCTGCCTACACCAAATCCTTATTCAGCCGAAGGCTTGCCAGCTTTACGACGCAAACGCAAACCAACCAAACCTAAACCTACTGCCATCATAGCCCATGTGTCAGCTTCTGGTACAGCAGGTACGTGAACAATGTGTGCACTAGGAGCGCCAGCACCAGTGAAAGTAGTAGTGCCATGATAACCACTAACAGTAACAGAAGCCGCTGCGCTACCCGCAAAAGCAACTACAGCAACAGCGCCTAACAACTTAACGGTATTTAATAATTTCATTATACTATCCTTTTAAAAAACTATCGAAATATAAACCTAACAAGAAAATTCCAACTTAGTGCTTAGCAGAATCAAATTCTGCTTTTATCTTGATAACCAGAAGATATGGGAATAAGCCAGGAGGCGTACCAATTTATTGATACAGATATTACAACATACGACACTATAGAACAAGTCTTACAATATTAAATATTTATGAATAGCAATATACAGCAAAATACGAAAACACTAAACCACTGCCCCAACTCCTTGCACACCATGCTCTCGCACGATGTGCAACCCCACCATTAATGCCCACACAAACTATTTATCCTTACGACGTAAACGCATACCGACCAACCCCAAACCTACCGCCATCATTGCCCAAGTTTCTGCTTCAGGAACAGCTGGAACTTTGTACCATGTACCCGTACCAGAACCTAGACCAGTAATAACAAACTTTCCACCAGGTGTAGTGATATCAACCGCACTAGCATTACCTGCAACACCCAGAGCCAAAACCGCAGCCACACCTAACAACTTCATAGCTTGATACGCTTTCATGATAAATCTCCTTGAAAATTAAAAAATAAACAATGGAGCAACCTAATTCCGTCATAACGCCCCACTTAATCTTAAGCACTTTATATGCCATCTTGATTAAGCTTTCTTTAAGTTTATGTTATGACGCAATATTTCAACCACGCAATGGCGCATAGCTGAAGCGTAAATGACTTAATATGACTATGTATTTTTCAACACCAATTTTACTCAATTGAGACGCCCAATTCTCCTGAGCATACCCTTCAGATATACGATGGAATGCGGCATTTGCTCCAATTCACGCACAGTATCTGTCTCATCACAGAATCTGCCATGCCGCTACAGGCAGAACAACATATCAATTCACGACAGCGGGAATTGATATGTAATTATGTGTAAAAATGATCCAGCAATATTCATAGAACATTGCAATTCATTAATTAATTAATTAATTAATTACAGCAATTGATTTATCAAAAATTACAAAAAAGCGCACCAAGTGTGGTCGCACACGCATCATTTTCGGTCGTTTATACAGCCAATATCCCACAACATTTGACAGATTAAAGCTACGGCTTATAGCCAAAACCCTGAATTCTAGGATTGACCACGGACATGAGACGTAAAAAAACGAGGGATACCCTCGTTTTTTTACAGTTCAAACATCACAATTACTTACTTGGCATCGTCTTGATTTTTACGACGCAAGCGCAAGCCAACTAAACCCAAGCCTACTGCCATCATCGCCCAAGTATCTGCTTCAGGAACAGCCGGCACTTTGTACCATGAGCCCGAACCAGAACCCAAACCAGTAATAACAAATTTTCCACCTGGCGTGGTGATATCAACAGCACTAGCATTACCAGCAACGCCCAAAGCCATAACCGCAGCCACACTCAATAACTTAATAGATTTCATTTCACTATCCTTTAAAAACGGTTTGAATACAAAATTTAACAAGAAACATAACAACAAATAAACCAGCAGTCTCCCATCCGCCTTTATCATGACCATCAGTAAGCATCACAACAATGCCAGAGCTTGATCAATTTATTTGTCAGACTTTACGTCAATACTAACTAGAGAACAAGTCTTACAATATTAAATATTTATGAAGCACCACCCAACTCAACAATCTCATCGCATTGATGAATTTTCATGACACCGCAATTAATCAAAAGCAACTTGCATGCCAAGCCAATATTTCATTAAGTTAATGTTATGAAATAATATTTCAACGACTAGCGGGCTTATTGCGTTTAGCACAAACGGCTTAATATGCTTGCGTATCTTTAAACACCAATTTAACTGTTTTCAACATAATAGAAATGTCCAAACCTATCGACCAATGCTTCAAATAAGCGATGTCGTGCAGGACTCTACCCTCCATTTTATCTATGGTATCCGTCTCACCACGGAATCCGTTAACCTGCGCCCAACCAGTAATACCAGGCTTCACTTTATGCCGCCACATATAACCATGTATCAATTTACGATAGTGTTCATTATGTGCAACTGCATGTGGGCGTGGTCCGACAATACTCATAGAACCTTGCAATACATTAATCAACTGCGGCAATTCATCCAGCGATGATTTACGCAAAAATGCACCAAGTGGGGTCACGCGTGCATCATTTTTGGTCGCTTGCGTTATATTTTCACCGTCTTCAGTGACAGACATAGACCTAAATTTGTAAACAAAAATCTCTTCCCCATCCATACCATAGCGACGCTGTTTGAAAAATACGGGGCCTTTAAGTTAATTTCACCAGCGCGGCAATCACCAGCAGCACGGGTGAAATCAGCGCCAATATCGAACCTGATGCCAGCACATCAAAAATACGCTTATGCACCGCATTAATCCCCACCAAGGGCGACTCGAACACCGCGATAACGGGCACGCCATTCACGCTTTCCAGTCGCGCCTGCACCAGATCAAAGATAAACACATCGGGAACAAAATAAATGGACGCGGTGGTATCGCGCAAAGAATTAACAAGCTCCATCACTCTGGGCTGATTCAACATAGGCAAGGTGATATATACCAAATCTATATCATGCTCGGTAACGTAATTAGCCACATCATTCAACCCACCTGTTACCGTAGATATCAATCGTTGATCGCATCTATCATCCACGCGATCATCAAAAAACGCATCGACTCGTGTCATCAAACTATGTTGTTTATGAATGCGATTAGCCAACTTACAACCCAATTCGGTCGCCCCTACGATGACTGCCCGTCGCACCTGATCCTTCTTACGCAATCCGCCCAAATATGCACGTACCGCAGACTGGCTGGCGTACAACAACACCAACGCCAACAACGCCCATGCCACAAGCATCTCAACTGCATACCAGACATACAAGCTCGTCACAAACACCAAGCCACCCAGAATCAGTATCGATGTCGACCAGGCCACAATCAAATCGAATACATATCGGCGCATATGCGACTGGTCTTCTTCTGTATCCTCAAAAAACTTAAATCCATCGAACACTTCCGACCCAACAAAAAACGCCAGCACGCCCAACAACAAATCCATATCGCTAAATGGCGGCGCCGTAAAAGCAACCGCTATCATCAGCGAAACAAAAATCACCAGTGGATTTACCAAACGCTTAGCCAAACCAAGCGCGGGATGTTCATAGCCAGTTACTATCATAAGGACACCTTAATAAATTCATCACACAAATTCAATTCGCTATCGAATCGTAAAATATGCGCCATACAATCTAAACACATCATCAAAAGAGCCATATTGAAACCACTTTTAACATCCACTTTTCACACCCAGTACAGCTCATCCATCAGACTAAACAAAGAACATGACAAATAAAGCAGGAGCACAAAACATACCAGTAAAAATGTCATACTAAACCACTAGTATTAAAATAAGAATATTATTGTATTAGTATTTAGACATATTATTGTAAGAAAAAATAGATATAATCGTAGGTTAATGTACCACACGACTAAATGTGCCAAGTTGAATTATGAATTAAGCTATACTCTGATTGCTGTATTTATGGCATGAAAATCGCTTATAGATTTCTACGCAAATCTTAACCACCACGTTAACGCAACGAATAACAAAGTATATTAAATGACGACACCAAGCATACATCCAATAATCTTATCAGGCGGCTCAGGCACTCGCCTTTGGCCGTTATCACGCGCAGCCATGCCGAAACAACTATTACCGCTGCTGTCACCGCAGACCATGTTACAAGAGACCATACAACGCGTCGCAGCACTACCCAATGTTGCCGCACCGCTAGTCGTTTGTAACCAGGAACACCGCTTCATGGTTGCTGAGCAACTTCGCACCATCAACATCAATGCACAAGGCATATTGCTGGAGCCTATCGGTCGCAATACTGCGCCGGCCATTACCGTTGCCGCGCTCATGCTGCAGCGTACCGAGCCCGATGCGCTCATGCTCATCCTGCCCGCAGACCACCTGATTGGTGATCCTGTCGCTTTTACCCTTGCAGTGCAACATGCGGCAAGCGTAGCCCAGCAAGGCTATCTCACCACCTTTGGCATTATCGCCCACACACCTGAAACTGGTTTTGGCTACATCCGCCAAGGCGCAGCCATCACCGAAAACGCTTTCCATGTACAAGCTTTTGTGGAGAAGCCTGCGCGCGAAATCGCCGAACAATATGTTGCCAGTGGAGAATACTACTGGAATAGCGGCATGTTCCTATTCCGTGCCAGCGACCTGATCAGTGAAATGCGCCGCCTGCGTCCAGACATTCTTGACGCCTGTACCAAAGCGCTAGACCTCGCTAAAAACGACCTCGATTTTATTCGTCTGGATCCCGAAGCTTTCAGCGCATGCCCATCCGATTCGATAGACTACGCCGTCATGGAGCAAACCAACAAAGCCGCCGTTATCCCAGCAGATATAGACTGGAGCGACATTGGCGCATGGAGCGCGGTCTGGGAGGCTAGCGAAAAAGACGCTCAGCATAATGCCGTACGCGGCGATGTCATCCTGGAAGATGCAAACCGCAATCTCATTCGTGCCGAATCCAGATTGGTTGTTGCGCTGGGTGTGGATGACCTCATGATCATAGAAACCGCCGATGCCATATTAGTCGCACCCAAAGACCGCGCTCAAGACGTCAAACTCATTGTTGACCAACTCAAAGCCAGCAAGCGCAATGAGCACATCCACCACGAACGCGTCTATCGTCCATGGGGTTGGTATGAAGGCATAGACAGTGGCGACCGCTTCCAGGTCAAGCGCATCATGGTCAACCCAGGTGCAAAGCTATCATTACAAATGCACCACCACCGCGCCGAACACTGGGTGGTCGTGTCAGGTACCGCCATGGTAGTCCGCAATGACGAAACCGTCATGCTTACGGAAAATCAATCCACCTACATTCCGCTTGGCAGCAAGCACCGCCTGGAAAACCCAGGCAAAGTCGCATTACATCTTATTGAGGTGCAGTCTGGCGCGTATCTGGGTGAAGATGACATTGTTCGCTATGAAGACATATACCTGCGCAATGTATAAATCATCGCGCCAGGCTACGCTCATAATCAGCCTAATGAGCGTTAGCGCACTCGCACATGCGGATTTGAGCAATACCTTTTCACCTTACGTCGGCGCAACAACTGCCTACAACAGCAATTTATTTTTATTACAGAATGACCAGGCCGCACTTGCAACACTAGGCACTACTGATATGTCAGAAACCTATCAAGCCTATGCGGCGGGGGTTACCATGAATTGGCAACTAAGCCGACAACTCATTAGCGGCCGCGCCGAAATCAACCAGGTCAATTTCAATACCTATAAGACCATGGACTACACAGGCCATGATCTCGCATTAAAATGGGACTGGTTGGTTGATGGCATTTTACAGGGTGAGGTTGGCGTATCCGACACACTCACACTCGCACCATTTCTATATACAAAACAACCCATTGCAAATTTACTGACTACGCGCAAAGCATACATCAACAGCTTTATCAAACTAAACAATCGCTGGCAGATCAAGCTAGGTGCAGACACTACCCACAAAACTAATAGCGAAGCCAGCCAACAAAACAACGACATCAATATCGACAGCTACAACGCGGGCTTCCGTTACCTGACACCCAAAGGCAGCAAATTTGATTTCAACAGCAAAGTAAGCAACGGCAACTATCCTAGCCAACTCACGCCCATACACACCTACACCCAATATGACAACGGCATCAGCTTTGAATGGGTTGCCACAGGCAAAACCAAGTTGAGTGGAAAAATCAACTACACCAAACGCGACTATCCGAATAGTCAACAAAACAACTACTCAGGTGTCACCGGGCGAATCGCAGCAGACTGGTTAGTGACCAGCAAAACCACACTCAACCTCGCTATTTACCGTGAACTCAATTCCTTTCTGGTTCAGAGCGCCACTTTCGATTCCAGCTACGACGTAGCTCAGGGCATGTCCGTGCAAGCCACCTGGTTGACCACCAATAAAATCACAACCACTGTCGCAGGAAAACATGAAACCATCAATTACCAAAGCACACCTGCGCGTACGGATAAGCTCACCAGCGCCAGCATGGATTTAACTTACCAATTATTCCGCAAGACTAAAATCGACCTCATCGCGGAACGTGGTGTGCGCCAGTCCAACCTAGATGGCAATAGTTACCGCTACAACAGCTTCATGTTAGGCATTAACAATGCGTTCTGATCTTTCAGCCCCACACAACCTCATCACGATGGAGAACATCATGCGTAAACTATTTTATTTTCTCATGTTAGCGTTACTGGCATTCACACTGCCTGCACATGCTAAAGAATACAAACTAGGCATCGGGGACGTAGTTCGCATCACTGTTTACGACCATCCCGATTTACTGGTCGATGCCGCGCAAGTTGATGAAGACGGCAACCTGTCCATACCGCTAATAGGCTCAACGCCCGTTGCAGGCCTCACTACCAGCGCCGCACAAAAACGTATCGCGAGCGCGCTGGAAAAAGGGGGGTTTGTTATCAAGCCCAACATTAACATCATGGTTCAGCAGTACCGGAGCAAACAAATCTCCGTCCTCGGACAAGTCAACAAACCAGGGAAATATGCACTGGAATTCAACAGTTCACTTACTGACTTGCTCGCCCTTGCTGGCGGCATCAGCACACTAGGATCCGACAATGTCATCTTGATACACAAAGAAAACAACCAATTAAAACAGACAAAAATCGATACTTTGGCTTTGTTTAAAGATGGTCAATTCTCTCTTGACTACGCAATTAATGATGGCGACATCATATTCGTACCTCGTGCAGAGGTGTTTTACATCTATGGTGAAGTACAACACCCTGGTGCCTACCGTGTTGAAAAGAACATGAACATCATGCAAGCAATCGCAGCGGGCGGAGGCATTACCCTTCGAGGCACAGAACGTGGCGCACAGATTCGTCGTCACGATAAAGACGGCAACGCCATCACACTCCCTGCCACCGCGAATGAACAGATACAAGCAGATGACGTGCTTTACGTCAAAGAAAGCCTCTTCTAAATTAGGATAGCGAAAATGAATATCACCCAGTTCCTGCGCATACTGAAAGCACGATCAAAAATCATCCTAATCACGTTTTTCATCACTGTTGGCACAACGGTTGCAATTAGCTTAATTATGCCGAAATCCTACACGGCGACCACCTCACTGGTACTTAATTACAAAGGGGTAGATCCCGTTACAGGCAGCGCAATGGCGCCACAACTCATGCCTGGGTATATTGCCACCCAAACAGACATTATTACCAGCCGCAATGTCGCGATTAAAGTCGTAAAAGCACTCAAATTAACAGAAGATCCAGGAGTGCAACAAAGTTTCAAAGACAGCAATGGCACAGGCGATATCAACGAATGGTTGGCAGACCTGTTATTAGAAAAACTAGACGTAAAACCATCACTGGAAAGTAGCGTAGTCGACGTTTCTTTCACCGCTTCCGACCCTGAGTCAGCTGCCGCCATTGCCAATGAATTCGCCAGCGCGTACCAACAGACCAACATCCAGCTTAAAACCGAACCCTCACAAAAAGCAGCCGACTTTCTCGATACACAGGCCAAAACCCTACATGCCAAACTAGAAGCAGCCCAAACCAAATTGGCCAGCTTCCAACAAGAAAAAGGCATCACCAGCGCAACAGGCAACCTTGACGTAGAAACAGGCCGACTGAACGACCTGTCCTCTCAATTAGTCATGGCGCAATCACAGTCCGACGTCACTGCCAACCCGGTTGTGCAAAATCTAAAAATAGATATAACCAATGCCAAAACCAAGCTGTCTGATTTATCCCAAAGCATGGGTGCGAATCATCCTCAATATCTTGCTGCCCAAGCGACACTGCGGAAACTTGAAGCCCAGCTTGCGGACGAAACCAATAAATCCAGTAGCAACGTGGACGGTACTGCCCGCATGTACCGGCAACGTGTCGGCGAAATTGCAAGCGCTGTCGCCACTCAAAAAAATCGGGTACTTGAGCTAAACCGCTATAGAACCGAACTTACTTTATTACAACAAGATGTCGACAATGCTCAGCGCGCCCTGGATGCGACCAGCTTACGACTCACTCAAACCAGACTGGAAGGCAATGCCAACCAAACTGACATCGCCATCTTGAATCCTGCCACACCGCCACAAAAACCCACCAGTCCAAAGTTACTTATTAATATTTTGCTCTCTATTTTCCTTGGCGGCATGCTAGGTGTCGGCTTCGGACTAATAGCAGAAATGAATGACAGACGTGTACGCAGCAGCCGCGACATTAGTGAATTACTTGAAGTGCCTGTTTTTGCCATTATTCAAAGCCCCAACACTCCAAAATCTCGCAAACTGCTTGGGGGTAACATTTCTCGCCGACTGCTGAAGAACGCCTAAGGAAAAAGCATGCCTAATCCTATCAACATCACCCCAAACACGACGATTGAATCTGGTCAGCAAGTAGACGGAAGTATAGGTCGTCTACTCCTCCAGCTAGGTAAAATCACGCCAACTGAAGCGGATAAAATCGCGAAGGCTCAGCAAGAGCACCATTTGCGATTTGGCGATGCGGCAATGAAACTGGGGCTAATCACCCAATCCGATATCAGCCAAGTGTTAGCACTGCAGTTTGACTACCCTTATCTGCAACCAGGCCAAGGCGATTACAGCAGTGAATTAATCGCAGCTTACGAACCATTCACCCCGCAAGTGGAAGCGTTACGCGCACTGCGCAGCCAAATCATGATGCGCTGGTTCAACGAAGGCTATCGATCCCTCGCCATCGTCGGCGCCAATCAAGGTGAGGGCACAAGCCGTCTGGCCGCGAACCTCGCAATCGTCTTTTCTCAGTTAGGCCAGAAAACTTTATTAATTGACGCAAATTTACGCAACCCATCTCAGCATCAATTATTTAATTTAAAGGAAAAACGCGGTTTATCTGACATTCTTGCCGAACGAGCTGACATGAGTGTAATAAGTAAAATAGTATCGTTCGTAGATTTGTCAGTACTTGGCGCTGGTACCATACCACCTAACCCGCAAGAACTATTAGGAAGGCCGAATTTCTCGGCTTTAATGAAACATGTCGTCGGGCAATATGACATAGTCCTTGTTGACACCACCCCTACTGCGGTCACAATGGATGCACAAGCGACCATCGCTCGCTGTGGCGGGGCACTGCTAGTATCTCGTCTCAACCATACCAAAGTGAGTGATGTCGCCAGCATGCGCGATCAAATACTGGCAACAGGCGCCACGATAGTCGGCGCAGTTATCAATGAGTTCTAGCCCGTCATGACTAGCGCCTCATCGCCCACATACAAATGGGCGACTCCCGAACTAAAAGCATGGTGGCCAATTCTATTAGGTCTCCTTGCACTATACACACCGTCATATTACTGGGTAGCCACCACCCTTTGGACAACTGAAGATCAGGCACACGGCCCTCTGGTATTGATGGTTGTGCTCTATTTATTTTGGCAGCAACGCGACAAAATCCAGCCATCCACCACCAGTAAACCGCAACCCATCTTAGGCGGCCTATTCTTTAGTCTGGGCTTATTGACCTATGTCATCGGTCGATCACAAGACATCATCATGCTCGACCTGGGCTCACAAATATTCCTGTTCATCGGCATATTACTATACGTCCGAGGCGCATCCGCAGTCAAAGCAGTCTGGTTTCCATTATTCTTCATCATCTTCATGATTCCGCTACCAGGTTTCATCGTTGATGCCGTGACACAACCCATGAAAATCGGCGTTTCGTATGCAGCAGAACAGGTGCTGTACTGGCTGGATTACCCCATCGCCAGAACAGGGGTGATCCTGCAAATAGGGCAATATCAGCTATTAGTAGCCGATGCCTGCGCTGGCATGCACACACTGATCTCGTTAGAGGCTCTGGGATTGCTCTACCTTAATCTGGTTAAGCACCCGTCAGCGTTCCGCAACATCGCAATTGCCATATTGATCATACCCATTTCGTTTACTGCCAATGTAACTCGCGTCATCACCCTCACTCTCATCACCTACTATCTGGGAGATGAAGCAGGCCAGGGCTTCATCCACAAGTTTTCTGGATTACTTTTATTCACAGTAGCCCTGATCTTAATCATGGGTGTAGATAGTGCTGCACAACGTATTGGTCGACGCTTGCAAGGAAAAAAACCCTCATGAGTACGCAAGTCCGAAACATGATACTCATGCTGTTAATGATAACGGCTTCGGTAATTGCCTATGCAGCCCGTCCCACTCATAAAATCGCTGCAGACGACCCTACATTCCGACTTGAGAATATCATCCCTCACCAATTCGGTGACTGGCGCGAGCTTCCCGAGCAAAATCTGGAAATAATCAACCCACAACAAGCAGAAACCATAGAAAGAATTTACAGCCAAACCCTCTCCCGCACTTTTATCAACGATAAAGGCGATGCAATCATGCTATCTATCGCTTATGGAGAGGATCAAAGCGATGCTAACGAATTACACCACCCCGAAGTCTGCTATCCAGCACAAGGATTCCAAGTGCTTGCCGACACACCCACGTTACTAAAAACTCCTTTTGGCAACATTCCTGCTCAGCACCTTTACACTACGATGGGTGAACGTGCCGAGCCACTCACTTACTGGACTTTACTTGGACATAAAATTGTTCGTGGCGGCACTCAATCCAAACTGGAACAATTGAAATATGGCTTCAAGGGATTAATCCCTGACGGGTTGCTATTCCGGGTTTCTAACCTATCCAACAACCAAGCTTATTCGTACGCATTACACGAGCAATTCATCAACCAATTACTCTCCAATATTGATGCGTCATCCAGACAACACCTCATTGGAGAATCCAAAACATGAGCGGCAACAGCAAAAACTTCCCGATCATGCTCGGGCTATTGAGTATATTTGCCGCCTTATTTTCTGGATTAGCGGCTACGACAGCGAACCCTATCATCATCGTGCTCATCATCAGTGCGTTTGGCGGTATATTTTTACTCATGCAACCGAAATGGACTATGTGGATAGTACTCACAATTGGTTTACTAGCGACAGGCACATTACCTTTATGGATACCCAGTCTGAACAAACTAGGCTGGGGGGTATCAATGCTGGGTTTACTATTGTTTGCGGGCGCCACCTTTGAACAAATTACCCGCTACCAAAGCAAACTTAAAACCCCATTATTCATCAAAATTGCCCTTATTTTTTTCGTCTACAGCATCGTTATTAGCGTCATACAATGGTATTCACCAGGCGAACTGTTCACAGCAATAAAACGCTATTACCAAGTATGGGGACTGATGTTCGCGCTAACATGGCTAGCTTTCAGCCTATCTGAAATCCAGCGCATACAACGACTCATGCTTTGGTTGGCATTCGCCCAATTACCATTTGCACTCTATGAGCTGTTCAAATTTGTACCTATGCGTAAGGCACTAGCGCTCAGCATACCAGGCTTGGTCCCAATAGATATAGTCGCTGGTACTTTTGGCGGAGAAATGCTCGGAGGTGGTGAAAATGGGTCGATGGCCACATTTTTGATCATTATGTTTGCGTTTCTGTTATCGCGTTGGCGCAGCCAATTACTGACTACCAAACAGTTTATTTGGTGCTCGATTCCAACGCTACTCCCATTATTTTTAGGAGAAACCAAAATCGTAGTTATTTTTTTTCCAGTCATGTTTTTTGGAATTTATGGGAAAGCTCTGTTACGCAATCCTATGCAAGGATTAATAACAACTATTATCGTTATCTTAATCACTGTCACTGCTGGGTATATGTATGCAGAGATATACATTAACAAGCCATTTCTAACGGTGATTCAAGACACGCTAAGTTATAACTTTGGTAGTCGCGGTTATGGTAACGACTATCTTAACCGGACAACAGCAATCAGTTTTTGGTGGGCACAGCACATTACAGATCCAGCTCACCTCATATTTGGCCACGGACTTGGTAGTGCCCACTCAAGTGCAGGCGCGTTAAAACCAGGTCATATTGCCCAACTTTTTACTGGGTATGGTATTGACTTAACTGCAGCATCTGAACTGCTTTGGGAAACTGGATTAATGGGTTTAAGTTTATATCTTTCTATTTTCTTATCAGCATGGCTCACCGCCAGCAAACTTTTAAAAAAATCAACCAGCATTGAGCAAAGTGCCGATATCACAGCGATAAAGTCCACATTACCCATCATTTTAATATTTATTTTTTATCGTAACTCACCTTTGGAAACACTAACATTCCAAATTATATTTGTAATGCAACTTGGTTATTTGGCCTATTTAGCAAGAAAAATAACCTACGACTCACAAATAAGCTCTATTGCAGCGCAGAAAACAAAGAATCCAAATCAGAACGGATAGGTAAATACGAATGAAACCAACATTTATTGGAATCGGCGCGCAAAAATGTGCCTCCTCGTGGTTATACGACATATTGGCGGATCATCCAGAAACCGCACTAAGTGAAACAAAGGAATTGGATTTTTTTTCGTATCATTATGAAAATGGATATGCATGGTATGAACATCTATTTGCAGACAAGCAAGGGGTTAAAGCGATTGGTGAAATATCACCCTCATATTTTCATGAAGCTTCCGTACCCGAACGGGTCAAACTTTATAATCCCAATATGCGTATTCTTTTATCTCTACGCGACCCTGTAGAACGTGCATTATCTCAACATCGACACTCAATTAGAATAGGTGCAATATCAGGTCCTGATTATAGTTTTGAAACTGCATTAGCTGACAATCCAAGCTATATCGATCAGGGTAGATATGCCACGCACCTTTCTCACTGGTTGGCACACTTTCCTGAAAACCAAGTATTTGTTGTATTAATGGACGATATCAAAAAAGAGCCTGAAGAAACTGCCCGCAAGGTGTATGAATTTCTTGGTATTGCAACCAATCACCACTCTGCTGCTTTGTATGAGAAGAGCAATCCAAGTTATGTAGTACGATCTAAGTTGATGGATAGCACCATCAGATACTTACGAAAGTCAGCCCGACATATGGGTTTGGGAACCGTTTGGCAGACGCTTGGCAATAGCGGACTAAGAAAAGTTTATCGCCAAATTAACCGCGCTAAAAGCGAAGCCGTTATCCCTCCGATTACAACTAACACCATCAGCTATTTGAAGAAAACATATCTTGAAGAAATATCAAAACTCGAGAAGCTGATCAACCGCAATCTGGAAGGCTGGCGTCAGTAATGAATGCACACCGCAGATCTCAACCAGACGGCTCAAATCAACACAACCAAGTTAGGAAAGGGTATTTGGTCTATTTAGTGCAGCCAGTCCCTGCTCATATAGAGGGTACAAATGAGTAAGCACTATAACGCAAGTAGGATCAGGCACAGCCTACTCCACTTCCTGACAGGCAAGGCATTTACCGCCATTTCAACCCTGTCAGTCATGCTCTTACTGGCTAGAGCCTTGCCCAAGGCAGACTATGCAGTTGTGATAACACTCGAGGCAATCGTGACTCTTACTGGCATGGCGGCCTCTTTCGGCATCAACCAAACGCTACTACGCTACATTCCCGAGTTAAGAGTAGCAAACAATGGCCTTGCACTATACCGTCTCATTCTAAATGCGATTATCAGCCGCGCTTGGGTTTTTGGCTTAGCCATCATTGGCCTCGCGGCAGCAGGCCCATGGCTAGCCGAATGGTTACACTTCAGTGGACGTATCTCACTGCTCCCTTTGTTTCTGATAGCGGGCTGGACAAGCTTGATGTGGTTTTTGATCGCGCAGGTGATGGAATCACTTATGTGGCAAAAAACGTCTCAATATACTATTGCGGCTACGGCTGCGCTAAGGTTAACACTGCTCGGAATAAGCTATAGCCGTGGAGAGGCCGACTTGGAGCGAGTAGTATGGATTGAAGTTATATGCAATAGCCTCACTCTAATTCTGCTACTACTAGGGACTTGGTATAACCAGCGTCAAGATCCCCATCGCCACTCAGGCAACCTTACATGGTTTCAAGATAACAAAAAGCGTATATCACGCTATGCGTTACATGGCTATGGCTTCTCCCTTAGTTCGCTGCTATATGGCAGCCATTCCAACCGAGCAATTTCAGCACGATTCCTGTCACCACCAGCCATGGGTGACTATGGATTCGCTGATTCGCTTACCAACCTATTCCGCCGTTTTTTGCCTAGCGCACTGCTAATTGGATTTATCCGTCCGCTATATTTCGCACGTTATGCTGAGACTAAACAACTGCATGACCTGGAACGCATGGCCAATTTAATCTTTAGAATAAATCTGGTTTTTCTAAGCATGGCGGCGCTAGCCCTGCTATTTGTTGGTAAGCCTGTGTTAGATATACTCACGTCTGGCAAATATGGCGATACGGTCTATCTCGTAGCCGCAATGTTGGGTGTATTGGCATTAGAAAGTCTTCGCCTGCAATATGTTCTATTGTGTCAAACCATTGAAGAAAATGGGATATTAATCTATAGCAATCTTATTCTATCTCTCTCCTTAGTCTTCTCCCTGCCATTTTTTCCTGCCATAGGCGCTTGGGCTATCGTGCTAGCGAATTTGGTGGGTAATATTTTAAGTATCATTTATATCCATTTTAAATTTTCGCCACAAAACGTCACCTTCAAACTTGATACCTTCCCAATACTAAGTACGTTACTCAGCCTAGTTCTTGCAACTGGTGCAGGATACCAAATTCAAATTATCAGCAATTGGATATTGGCTGGCATAGTTAGCCTGATAGTTTTCGCAACACTACTGGTCATACTAAAATCATTTACTAATTCCGAAATAATGCAATTTAAGAAACTACTAAGAAAGGGGGCAAATAATGTCCAACCTGCGTAATTTCATAACGGTTGTGATTAGCTGCCTAATTATTAATGCGAGCTATGCTGCTGAAATGCCTAATCTGTCATCTATAGATTTCATGAAACAAACCTATCGTGGCTTTAATTTAGACAATGCATCAAAAAAATCCGCTGCTAATTTTGATGCATTAGCCGCTATGAATGTAAATTTAATACGGTTATTCCTCAACCTGGAACGTTGTGGTGATTGCACAACATATACGATTCCGCCAGATAAACTGGCACAAATAGACCAAGCAGTATTACTCGCCGAGGAAAAACACATCTATATCATACTCACCATAATTCCTGAGCCACCCAAAGATGCAAAGTACTGGTCAGATACGGAATTACAAACCAGTATTATTGATATCTGGACACAGTTGGCTAAACGCTACAAAGGACGTCCGTCCATGGGTGGCTTTGATCTCATCAATGAACCCAGCCCTCCTGGGCGTCTGGAAGCAGCTTCTTCCAGTTATGTTGAATTTGCGGGGAAAATAATCAAGGCAATTAGGACGATTGACCCACAACGCATGATAGTCTTCGAACCAGCCCCTCGAGGCAATGCCAACTATGGTTTCAAAGCGCTGAGCGGACCATTACCCTACAACAATGTACTATATTCTCTACACTTCTATCAGCCGTTAGAGCTTACCCATCAGGGAATATATGGAATTCCGTTAGGCATGACTTATCCTAATGATTCATGGAATAAAGAACAATTATCCAAGCAGCTAGATCAAGCACGAAAGTTCAAGGCCAAATATAACGTCCCCATCTACGCGGGTGAATTCAGTTGTGCAAGATACGCTCCGAACAACTCTGCATACCTTTGGAACAAGGATGTTACAGCGCTATTTGAAGCTGAGGGATGGTCTTGGACTTTCCACAGTTTCCGTGGTTTTCACGCTTGGGATCAAGAGTTGCCATCATGGGTTGGCAAGCCTGCAAATGAAGAGTCCGCCACCAAAGCACGTAGCTTGGATACCCCTGTAATGACTTTGTTACAAAGCCATTTTGCAAAAAACAAAGCGATCAATTAATGAAATCGCCAATCGCAATTCATTCATACAGCCAACTCAGCGGATCCGAAATCCATCTAGATTGGCGGCCAGAAACCATGCTTGTTGCACTACCAAATATCGCAGGTGCAACATGCACACATATGGCTAAGCAAAGCATTAATACATCATATGGGGCGACCACATGATCAAGCAAAAAAAACGCCTACTCTACGTCGTAGGAGGGCGCCGCGCCGCACCACGAGTAGATGTGGCAGTACTATTTGGAGAGCATCTGGGGCGCAATTTGTTTAATATTGACTGGGTTGTGTTCGACCCCAAGCCTTCCATTTCTTGGCGTAAGGAAGACTGGAATGGAGCGACAGCATACTGGATTGGTCGTCCTTCAAAACAAGGCTTACGCAGTGCAATCCAAATCAAATTGATTGAACTGGGAGCTGATCTACGTACATTCGGGATTGCTTTGCGTGGCGATTACGAATTGATTCAGGTTCGTGACAAGTTTGTTTCTGCATTATTGTGTCTGATCGCAGCTAAATTAAGGGGACGACTATACACCTACTGGCTTTCCTATCCCTTTCCTGAATCACGCGTTTTGGATGCCAAAGAAGGTCGAGCGCGTATTCCCGCGCTGTCATGGCTTGCTGGCAAATTAAGCGGCTGGTTACTGTACAAAATCATCATGCCCAACGCAAATCACATCTTTGTGCAAAGTGAGCAAATGCGGCGTGATATAGCAGAAAATGGCATTCCGTTGAATAAGATGACATCTGTGCCAATGGGGGTAGACGAGCGCCTGCTAGATTCGCCAAAGCAGGATATTGAGCCAGACACCGTACTTTATCTAGGCACACTGGTTCGGGTACGCAGACTGGAAGTGCTGCTTGAAGCAATGGCCGAGGTGATTAAAACACGCCCCCATGCTCGAATAATCTTTGTGGGTGAAGGAGATAGTCCTCAAGACCGTACATTTCTTGAAAACCGAGCGCACCAATTAGGTATTGAAAATTCGGTTGAGTTTACGGGGCAAATGCCAATGCGCGAGGCATTAGAGCGTGTAGCACGCGCGGCCATATGTGTTTCACCTTTCTATCCAACGTTTGTCCTGCGCTCAACATCGCCAACGAAACTGATTGAATATATGGCGCAGGGCAAACCCATCGTTGCCAATGACCATCCCGAACAACAAGAAATATTGAAATCAAGTGGCGCTGGCTTATGTGTTCCATGGTCGGTTGAGACATTTTCCGATGCAATCTTAAGCCTGCTTAATGACCCTGATGCTGCAGCCGAAATGGGCGCAAAGGGCCCAGCCTGGGTTGCTGAAAACAGAACATACAAGCGAATAGCAGACCAGATATATAGTAAATATTCAGAAATTTTCAGCATCCAAGCTAATGCCGAACACCCACATACTGAGCAAAAGAGATCATGAAACTACTCTCTCTAAATTCCTACAATTACCGTCGCGGCGGTTCCGACGTAGTATTTCTTGAGCATGATGCAATGTTCCGCGCTCAAGGTTGGGATACTGCGGTCATGACAATGCATCACCCAAAGAACGAACCTTCACAGTGGGATCGTTTTTTTGCAGACGAGATTGAGTTCGGTCATGAATATGGAATACTCGATAAATTAAAGATGGCCGGCAAAGTCATTTATTCGGGTGAAGCCAAGAATAAAATATCTGCACTACTTGATGAGTTCCCTGCCGACGTGGCACACGCCCATTGTATTTACCATCACCTGTCTCCCTCGGTACTTGGTGAATTAAAGCAGCGCGGCATTCCCACAGTGATGACCGCTCACGATCTTAAGTTAGCCTGCCCAGCATACAAAATGCTAAACCGAGGTGGCATATGTGAGAAATGCCGCTCCGGCAACCTGCTAAATGTTGTGACCAACCGTTGCATTCGCGATTCACTAGCAGTAAGCGCTTTGATCATGCTGGAATCTGCAGTACATAAATCGCTAGGGCTTTACAAACACAATCTTGATCGAGTTGTTGTACCCAGCCTGTTCTACAAACAAAAACTGATGGAATGGGGCTGGCCAGAACAACAACTAACTTACATCCCGAACTATGTTGACGCTGCTGCCTATACACCGAATTACAAACCAGGCGATTATTTTTTCTTTTTCGGCCGTTTGGCGTTGGAGAAAGGCGTAGCCACACTTATACGTGCTGCAGCACAGGCAAAAGTAAAACTTCGCATTGCCGGTACGGGGCCGGAATGTGACGCCTTAAAAGCATTAGCACAGGAAGTGGGGGGAAATATCGAATTCCTTGGTTTTGTAAGTGGAGAACCATTATGGACATTGGTAAGAGAAGCACGCGCCATAGTCCTCCCCTCCGAGTGGTATGAAAATGCGCCCATGAGTGTGCTGGAAGCATATGCCAGCGGCAAGCCGGTGATTGGTGCCCGAATTGGGGGGATTCCGGAGATGGTACATGCAGAAAAAACAGGCGCTCTGTTTGAAAGTGGCAACATCAGCGAACTGGCCGCCGTGCTGGCACATTTTGCCAGTCAACCCGACGAGAAAATATCGGCAATGGGGGAAGAAGCAAGGAATTATGTAGCAACCACATTCACAGCGAAACGTTATCTGGAAGAAACGATATCGTTATATGCAGAACTGGGTGTGGTAGTAGACGTAGAGCAAATCTCAGACCAAGTTAAATATCAGGGAGTCTGCACATGATTACACAGGTCGATCACCTACATATATGGTCAGCGCTCAAGGCTGACACATTCAGACAATATGGCCTTTTTAGTTGGCGCAATCTGGTCATAGGCGCACTCACCAAAAAGAATTTTGGGGTAATCGTCACCATGCGATTATGCCAAATCATTGCGCACTCTCAAAAAATAGTCAGAAGCACACTCCCAGCATTTCAGGTATTACACCGCATCGCTGCTCATAATGCAGCCATCGACCTTTCCTGGAGAACCGAAATAGGTCCCGGTTTTGCCATTACCCATGGATGGGGGTTAGTGATCAACCCAAAGACTCGGATTGGTGCAAACGTTACGCTATTTCACGGTGTGACACTTGGCCGTAGCGACTACATTTCACCAGATGGCGTAAGATCAACTGAATATCCTGTTCTAGAGGACGAGGTATGGGTCGGGCCACACGCCATCATTGTTGGAGGCGTAACCGTCGGAGAAGGTAGTCGTATTTCGGGCGGAGCTTTTGTCATCAAAAGTGTTGCCCCACATTCCATGGTTAGCGGCAATCCATCAACCATCGTCAAACATAACTGCGTTCCTGACGTTATGCATCCGGCACCTATCAACGGTCGTTCAGAAAAATCCGAAAGCGAGATATAAATGGTTGCCCAGATTGACAGTTTGTATATAAATTATGGCCCAAGTCGACTGATACGTCGCTTGGCCAGTTATGGCTTTTATGAAGGCCGCCCACTGACTACCAAGGGGCGTTTTATTAACCCGCTGGTATTCTCCTGGCTAAATACGCTGGCAGCAGCACCAGGCACTCCAACTGTAGACCGCCCCATCTTCATTACAGGCTTAGGTCGATCTGGGACAACAATATTGGGTATATTGTTGTCACTACATGGCAAGGTAGGTTATCTCAATGAGCCCAAAGCACTCTGGCATGTAATAGATCCACGCCAAGATATCAACGGGAATTATTCTGGAAACGATGCCCGTTATCATTTAGGTGCGGATGATATCACCTCATTGATTAGCCTTCGGGCACATCGTCTGTTTTCTCGCTATCTGAAATTCACTAGCGCTAGTCGGGTGGTAGACAAATATCCAGAGCTGATCTTTCGTGTGGACTATGTAAAGGCAATATTTCCCGATGCCAAATTTATTTTTATCACGCGTAGCGGAGCAGATGCCGTGCCCTCTGTGGTGCAATGGTCTAAACGTCTTGGCGTAAAGTCGGGAGACGATACCGACGATTGGTGGGGTCGTAACGATATCAAGTGGAATTACCTTTGCGAACAATTGCTATTGAATAACGCAGCATATGAATCGGTATGGTCACTGGCTAAGGCAGACCTAGATCACGCTAATCGGGCAGCACTTGAGTGGATAGTAACCATGCGAGAAGGACTGGAGCAGGAAAAAAACCATCCCGATTCAGTTATTCGCGTGGCTTATGAAGCTTTACTCGCAGACCCAGTTGGGGAATTAGTGCGACTACAGCAACAATGTGGCTTGGAGCCAGACCCAGCGGTAGCAGATTATGCAAAAAAACGACTCTATGACAATCCAGCCAAAGGTTGGCCAGCACTACATCCAGCGGTAGATGCGTTATTTAGAGACACCATGAAAGAATTAGGATACGACACACCATGAGTACAAAACACATCCGCATCCTCGGCACACGAGGCGTCCCCGCTGCTCATGGTGGCTTTGAAACCTTTGCCGAGCATTTGGCACTATATCTGGTCAGGCAAGGCTGGCAGGTCACGGTTTATTGCCAGGAAGATGGAGAAGGCCCCGTATTTGAAGATAGCTGGCAAGGTGTGCGCCGTGTGCGCATGCCTGTAGCAACTGAGGGCGCAGCAGGTACGATAGTATTTGACTGGAAATCCACGGTACATGCCGCTGGCGAATCTGGCTTGATATTAACGCTTGGCTATAACACTGCAATTTTCTGTGTGCTTTATCGTTTGCGCGGTCACAAGAATCTCATCAATATGGATGGCATCGAGTGGCATCGGCAAAAATGGGGCGCAATTGCCAAGCTCTGGTTCTGGATGAATGATTGGGCTGGGTGCTGGCTGGGTAACCATTTAGTCGCAGATCATCCTGAGATTAAAAATCACCTTGCCACACGCGTGAGCCGTGACAAGATTACGACCATACCTTATGGCGCTGATGCGGTTGATCATGCAGATGTCAGCGCATTAGCGCCATATCAACTTACCCCTAATCGCTATGCAGTTTTGATTGCGCGTGCGGAACCAGAAAATTCCATCCTCGAAGTCGTTCGCGCCTGGTCACGTCATCCGCGTGGCATGCAGTTAGTGGTGTTAGGCAAATACGATCCTAATCACGCCTATCAACGTGCAGTGAAAGAAGCAGCTTCCGATGAAGTGCGCTTTATCGGTGCGGTTTACGACAAACCTACGGTGGCGGCATTGCGTTTTCATGCGCAATTGTATGTGCATGGGCATCAGGTGGGCGGCACCAATCCTTCGCTGGTTGAATCACTAGGTGCTGGCAATGCAGTATTGGCGCATGACAATCCATTCAACCGTTGGGTGGTAGCGGATGGCGCACGTTATTTCAAAAATGAAGATGAATGTGCTGCTGCGCTTGACTCGTTACTCGACAATGAAACTGAAATTACCCAGATGAAGTTAGCGAGCAAATCTCGCTTTAACCAAGAGTTCACTTGGGAGAAGATACTGAAAGAATATGAGGATTTATTGTTGCAGTGGATTTAATATAAAGCTGAAATCTATCATGTTAGTAAAATTTCAGTCATTTACTTTAACCTGAATTAAATTTTTAAAACGAGAAATTAATGAAAATACTAGTTGTAGGCGGTGCCGGGTACATTGGATCACACATGGTTAAAATGCTAACCGCACAAGGGCATGCCGTGGTGACTTTTGACAACCTTTCCAGCGGGCATCGTGATGCCGTGCTCGGCGGTGAATTTGTCCTTGGAGATTTGGCAGATCCTGCAGCGCTTGATGCTGTTTTCAAACAATACCAGCCAGAAGTGGTCATGCATTTTGCCTCATACATTCAAGTCGGCGAATCCGTACGTCGCCCAGACATGTATTACCGTAACAACTTCTCCAACACGCTTAACTTGCTGGATGCCATGGTAGCGCACGGTGTTAAGCACTTCATTTTCTCTTCTACTGCAGCAGTGTTTGGCGAGCCTGATTATGTGCCGATTGATGAGTCGCACCCTAACCGCCCAGTCAACCCTTATGGACGTTCAAAATGGATGGTAGAGCAAGTATTGGCTGATTACGATCACGCTTTCGGTTTGAAATCCGTGTGTTTGCGCTATTTCAACGCAGCAGGTGCCGATCCTGAAGCCCTGCTAGGTGAACGGCATGACCCCGAGACGCACTTAATTCCACTGATACTACAGGCCGCCTCTGGACGCAAAGTCAATATCCAGGTATTTGGTCGTGACTATGACACGCCTGATGGCACCTGTATCCGCGACTATATCCATATCGTTGACTTATGTGCTGCACACGCTTTAGCCATAAATTATTTACGAGATGGAGGTATCAGCGAACGATTTAATCTTGGCAATGGCGCTGGTTTTTCTGTGCAACAAGTAATTGATACGGTGGAAAAAGTAACAGGACATAAAATTCAGGTCGTTGATGCACCACGTCGCGCTGGTGATCCCGCACGCCTGGTTGCTGACTCGACTCGTGCACGTGCACAACTAGATTGGCAACCGATGTTTGCCAATCTCGAAACCATTGTATCTCATGCCTGGGCTTGGGAACAAAATACACTGCGTAATTTAGTCAACACTAACAAACTATCCGAGGTTACAAAATGAACTACATAGACGTATTCAACGGGGATGCTGATGGGCTTTGCGCCCTGCAACAATTGCGCTTATCCCACCCGGCTAACTCCATCCTCATTACTGGGGTCAAGCGCGATATTGAACTGCTCTCACTAGTACAGGCAGAAACGGGTGATATCGTTACCGTATTGGATATTTCTCTGGATAAAAACCGAGAGCCTTTGATTGCGCTGCTGGATCTGGGATTACAAGTAAGTTATTTCGATCATCACTTTGCTGGCGATATCCCAGCGCATCCCAACCTTGATAAGCATATCAATCTGAGTGCAGAGATGTGTACCAGCGCCTTGGTGAACGAATCACTTAATGGTCAATTTGCTATCTGGGCAGTTGTGGGTGCTTATGGCGACAATCTCGCCACCTTGGCCGAACAAATCGCAGCGCCACTAGACCTATCAACCGAGCAACTTGCATTATTAAAAGAGTTGGGCGAATGCATTAACTACAATGCCTATGGTGAGACGCAGGACGATTTGTATTTCAAACCGGCTGAATTATCCATGCACATGCGACCATATGCCAGCCCGTTCGATTTCATTACTAATACGCATGTTTTTAGCACGCTGAGTGCCGGGTATGCTGCAGATATGGCACAGGCCGCGCAACTGCAACCAGTTCGTGAAACAACAACAAGTGCTGTGTTCATTCTGCCCGATATGGTTTGGAGTCGACGTGTAAGCGGCGTATACAGCAATGACTTAGCAACGAGCCATCCAAATCGTGCTCACGCCATACTCAGCCATAACTCTACAGGTGGATACACGGTCAGTGTACGCGCACCGATGCAAAACAAAACTGGCGCAGACGAACTCTGCCGCAAATTCCCAAGTGGGGGCGGGCGTAAAGGAGCGGCGGGTATAAATAACCTGCCCCCAGCAGATCTATTATTTTTTTATGAACAGTTTGAAATGATGTACGCTAATCATTAAAAGTGCCATTAAACTTCAAAAATGCATTTGTAATTAAATAAACAAAAAAAATCGCAATTTACACCTTTAAAATAAAAATATATTAACTACACTGATCAAGGAAATTTAACAACATGCTATTCGACCAAAGCTTGAAACATCTCAATTCTTGTGTGCGTACTAGTTAGTTAATGGAGGCTATGATGTTTTTGTCAAAACGTATTTCCCGACCCGCAATTGCACTTGCTGTTACTTTACTAACGGTGCCAGCATTTGCATCGGCAGCAACAATTAGCAAAGTGACAGTATTTAGCAAAACCAGCAGCTCAACAACAACCACAAAAGCAGCAACTCTTTCTGGAGTTAAATGGCATCCTGGTCATTACCTTCTCACCTACGTTACTACTAGTGACGCAGAAATGCCCAATATCATTGCAACCCTCCCGCAGTATTTTAGGGGTATACAGCGACGTTATACTTGGCAAAGTTTGGAACCTACCCTCGGGCAATATAATTTTGCCAGCATAAAAACTGACCTGACGAATCTAGCTAAGGTTAATAAAAAGCTAGTTGTACAAGTCATAGTTAAGAACAACACAGCTAATCAAACTGCTCCTATAGTGCCTAGCTATCTACTTAGCTCAACTTATAACGGCGGTGTTTATACAACTCAAAATGGGAATAACGCTTCCTTTTGGAGTAGTGCAGTACAAGATCGTTTAGTCGCGCTATTTCAAGCGCTTGGAAGTCAGCTTGATCTCAACACCAGTCTTGAGGCTGTCGTTTTACATGACGAAACTGCGCCTAGCGTCACGGATCCGACAACGTGGAACCCAATTTACCTCGACAACTTTATGGCTGGCATTAACAGAGTGGCTTTAGCCGCCAAGTCGTCTTTCCCTCACACAGTTGTAATTGAATATATTAACTATCCAACTTCACCCCTTCCTACCTTGCTAACCTCACTCAAAACCGCTGGTATCGGTGTTGGTGGGCCTGACGTGCTAGTTGAAGACTCAGGATTAATTAATGGGTCTTATCCCTACATTAAAGGCCTTGCCAATCAGGTGCCTATCGGAATGGCGGTGCAATACGAAGATTATTCAGCCAGATACCATGGAGGACCGTACAATCCTCCCGGCATCACATCGCTCTATCAATTCAATCAACTTCAATTACAAGCTAATTATGTATTTTGGCTAAGACGCACTGCTGAATCAGCCTCCGCATCAAATGACTACCATGCATCTAACTACTATCAGGATGTATTGAATTACATGGCAACCATCAACTGGACAAATAATCCTGCAGGTGGCTTAAGCACGACTTGCCCTACCATGTTAGGCACTTGTACTCAGTAATTGAAGTAATAGCTCTTTCTGCAATCTTGCAGAAAGAGCACCCTCTCTTATCTGCAACAGCATCTTTCAGCACCACCTCATTAAAACACCCGTGTCTCAATATTAAAAATTAACAAAATATAAAATATAAGTGCTATCATAAACACGCTTTATCATTTTATATTATGTAATTCGCAAATTGCGACACGAGGTGGTATATGACTACGAATGCACTACTAGGGCTAGACCAGCCACAAGCATGGGATACGGAGCTGGCGTTTCAACACCTGAGCCAACTTGGACAAGCCGACACCAAGCGTACCGCTGAACGCCGTCTTCACGAACTTAATCTGTTACCAGCCGAGCTTAAAGCCAACGATGTCCGTGATGAACTTGACCGCGCACCCACTCCTGCCGTTTTAGACAGCGACATTACCGAATCCCGCGCCAAGCGCAATCTTGTACTCTTCGCCCAACTACACAACTTACCCAATGGCAATGCCTGCCTGCACGCCAACGATGCGCGAGGTGGGCGCTACTGGGTGCCATTTACCGCTAACAACATTACCGCTGAGACCGTCGCCGCTGCATTGCAGCAATTGCAAGCCCACGTAAACAAGCCGATTGCAATCGTGCCGCATGGCGATTTAACTTTATGGTGTCGCTCAGCCCATGCCACCCCTAACATCACTTACTGCATGCTGGGTTACCCACCTGTGCTGGATTTAAGCAACCAGCCCCCAGCTGGCAGCCCTCGCAATGCGACAGCTATTCACCTGGCTCGACTGGAAGCCGAGAGCATCCACATATTGCGTGAAGCAGTGGCCGAGGCCGAAAATCCGGTCATGCTCTATTCAGTTGGTAAAGACAGTGCCGTAATGCTGCATCTTGCACGCAAAGCATTTTTCCCTGCCCCGCCACCGTTTCCGTTACTGCATGTCGATACACGCTGGAAATTCCAGGAGATGTACCAATTCCGCGACCACATGGCACAAGTCAGCGGGATGAATTTACTGGTACACATCAATCCCGTTGCGATAGAAAAGGACATCAATCCGTTCGATCATGGCTCGTCTTTGCACACCGACATCACCAAGACCGAAGGGCTGAAACAGGCGCTGGACCATTACAAATTTGATGTTGCTTTCGGTGGTGCTCGGCGTGATGAAGAGAAATCACGTGCCAAGGAACGGATATTCTCTTTCCGTACTGCCACTCACCAATGGGATGCCAAGCGCCAACGTCCAGAGGTATGGCATTTATATAACACTCGCAAAACCGAGGGTGAAAGCATACGCGTTTTCCCATTATCCAATTGGACTGAGATGGATATCTGGCAATACATCTATCAGGAAAATATCCCCGTCGTGCCCTTGTATTTTGCCAAGGAACGCCCTGTGGTCGAGCGCGACGGCATGTTAATCATGGTGGATGACGCACGCATGCGCCTGCTGCCAGGCGAAGTCATTGAACGCCGCAAGATACGATTCCGTACACTGGGCTGCTACCCACTGACTGGCGCGGTCGAATCACAAGCCAGCAATTTACCAGAGATTATCCTTGAACTGCTCGGTGCCAGCAGCTCTGAGCGCCAAGGCCGTGCCATCGACGCAGATTCATCCGCCTCAATGGAAAAGAAAAAACAAGCGGGGTACTTCTAATGACTACCAAGACCAAACAACAGAACGTTGCACCTGCCAGTCTCGATGTTTTTCTGGCGCAACAACAAAAACTGGAACTGCTGCGCTTCATTACCTGTGGTAGTGTCGATGATGGTAAAAGTACGCTCATCGGGCGCATGCTGTGGGAGTCCAAACAGTTATTTGAAGACCAGCTTGCCACGCTCACGCAAGAATCCAAAAAATTCGGCACCCAAGGTGATGAAATTGATTATGCATTGCTGGTTGATGGTCTGGCTGCTGAACGCGAGCAAGGCATTACTATCGACGTCGCCTATCGGTTCTTCGCCACCGACAAACGCAAATTCATTGTGGCCGACACCCCAGGGCACGAGCAATACACCCGCAATATGATCACTGGCGCATCCACTGCTGATGTGGCTGTCATCCTGGTCGATGCAAGCCAGGGCGTACTGACCCAAACTCGTCGCCATGCTTATCTGGTATCGCTCATGGGCATACGCCATATCGTGCTGGCAATTAACAAGATGGACCGAGTGAATTATGATGCCGAAGTGTTTGACAGCATACGTGATACGTTTAATGCGTTTGCACAGGATTTAGGCTTCCAGAGCATTACCGCCATCCCCGTATCTGCGCTCAAGGGTGACAACATCATCGCCCGCTCACCCTTTACAAACTGGTATGCGGGCCCCACCTTGATGGGATACCTGGAGTCGGTGGATTTTCAACAAGCACTATCCGACAAGCTTATTTTCCCGGTACAGTGGGTAAACCGCCCTAACTCGGGTTTCCGTGGCTTTTCAGGCACACTGGAAGAGGGTAGCGTCAGTGTAGGCGACCCCATCCGCGTCACCGCCTCTGGCCAAACTGCGACCATCAATGAAATCGTCACCATGGATGGCAAGCTCGACACAGCCACCCAGGGGCAAGCTGTCACCTTAGTGTTGGACAAGGAAATCGATGCTTCTCGCGGCGATATCATCACACTTGCGCGAGCCCCGCTGGAAATGACCGATCAGTTTGAAGCCACGCTGGTGTGGATGAATGAAGAAGAGGGTTTGATCGGCCGCAACTATGAGTTAAAGCTGGCAACCCAATGGGCCTCAGCTTCTATCACCTCCATCAAACACAAAGTGAATGTCAACACCATGGCACAGGAAGCAGCAAGACAGCTCGCCATGAACGATATCAGCCTGTGTAATATTTCGCTAAGCAAGCCCATCGTCTGTGATACCTATGCACAGTCTAAAATGATGGGCGGGTTTATACTAGTCGATAAGCTTAGTCATGCGACCGTTGCTGTCGGCATGATCAACCACAGCTTGCGCCGCGCCAAAAACGTCCACAAACAAGCGCTGACCATAGGCAGAACTGAACGCGAACACTTGAATAGTCACAAAGGCCAGGTAATATGGTTTACCGGCTTGTCCGGTTCAGGCAAATCCACTATCGCCAACTCTCTGGAAGTCGCACTGCATAACCAGGGTTACCGCACCTACATCCTCGACGGTGACAATATCCGTGGCGGCTTGAATAAGGACTTGGGCTTTACCGATGCTGACCGCGTGGAAAACATCCGCCGTATTGCAGAAGTGGCTAAACTGATGATGGATGCAGGTCTCATCGTCATGACTGCTTTCATTTCACCTTTCCGCCGCGAACGGGACATGGCGCGCGACCTCATAGGCGCAGAAAATTTTGTCGAAGTCTATGTAGATACCCCACTGGAAGTCTGCGAACAGCGCGATGTGAAGGGCTTGTACAAAAAAGCCCGCGCTGGGCAACTGCCTAACTTTTCGGGTATCAGCAGCGCTTATGAACCGCCCATTTCACCCGACATCATTGTGGGCAGGGATGTCGCAAGCATAGCCGATACTGTAAAATCCATTACGTTAAAGATTAAACAGGATAACTCATGATACTTGTCACAGGCGGCGCAGGCTTTATCGGCGCGAATTTTGTTTTGGATTGGCTGGCGCAGTCAGATGAGCCTGTTATCAATCTGGACAAACTCACTTACGCGGGCAATATGGAAAATCTGGCGACGATAGTCGATGATCCTCGCCATATTTTCGTACAGGGTGATATTGGTGACAGCGCGCTGATGACGCAGTTATTGCAAACGCACCAACCTCGCGCTGTGATTAACTTTGCGGCTGAGAGCCATGTAGACCGCTCTATTTTGGGTCCTGAAGACTTTATCCAGACCAACGTGGTCGGCACTTTCCACCTGCTAGAATCGGTGCGAGCTTACTGGACTGCATTAGACGAGTCGGCTAAATCGGCCTTTCGTTTTTTGCACGTATCTACTGACGAGGTTTACGGCTCGCTCGGTCCTGACGATGCACCGTTTACCGAAACCACACCTTATGCGCCGAATAGCCCTTACTCCGCATCCAAAGCCGCTTCCGACCATTTAGTGCGCGCTTATCATCATACTTACGGCTTGCCTGTACTGACAACCAATTGCTCCAACAACTACGGCCCGTTGCAGTTCCCGGAAAAACTCATCCCGCTGGTGATGATGAATGCGGTTGCAGGCAAGCCGTTGCCTATCTATGGCGACGGCCTGAATGTGCGCGACTGGCTGTATGTAGGCGACCATTGCAGTGCGATCCGCACGGTGCTGGCGAATGGCAAGCTGGGCGAGGTGTATAACGTCGGTGGCTGGAACGAAAAAGCCAATATCGATGTGGTGAAAACCATCTGCACTATGCTGGATGAACTGCACGCTGACTCACCGGTCACGCCGCATGCTGATTTGATTACCTACGTTAAAGATCGCGCCGGACATGACCGCCGCTATGCGATAGACGCGACTAAATTACAACGCGAATTAGGCTGGATGCCGAGCGAAACGTTCGAGACAGGCATACGCAAAACGGTAGCCTGGTATTTGGCGAATCAGGAATGGGTGGCTAATATCGCCAGCGGCGAGTATAGACACTGGGTAGAAAAACAATATGGGAGCAAGGCATGAGCGCACGTAAAGGCATAATTTTGGCAGGCGGCTCAGGCACGCGTTTGTATCCAGTAACCCAAGCCGTATCCAAGCAGTTGTTACCGGTTTACGACAAACCGATGATTTACTATCCACTATCCACGCTGATGCTGGCGGGAATACGCGATATTCTGATTATTTCCACACCACAAGACACGCCACGCTTTGAGCAACTACTCGGTGATGGCTCGCAATGGGGCCTGAATATTTGCTACCAGATTCAACCATCACCCGATGGCTTGGCACAGGCGTTTATCATCGGTTCAGATTTCATCGGCAAAGACAATAGCGCGCTGGTACTGGGCGACAACATCTTTTATGGCCATGAATTCGCCAACGATTTACGCACTGCCGCCGCCAAACCAGACGGCGCATCGGTGTTTGCCTACCCTGTACACGACCCTGAACGCTACGGCGTGGTTGAGTTTGATGCAGCGGGCAATGCAATCAGCCTGGAAGAAAAACCACTCAAACCAAAATCACGCTATGCGGTAACGGGCTTGTATTTTTACGACAACCAGGTCATCGACATCGCCCGTAACCTCAAGCCTTCACCGCGTGGCGAACTGGAAATTACTGACGTCAATCGGCATTATCTGGAAATGGGCCAACTGCAAGTTGAAGTCATGGGACGCGGTCATGCCTGGCTGGATACGGGTACGCATGAGTCACTGCTGGAAGCGTCAACCTTTATCCAGACCATAGAAAAACGCCAGGGTCTGAAAGTATCATGCCTGGAAGAAATCGCTTACCGCCAGGGCTATATTGATGCCACGCAAGTTGAAAAACTGGCTGAACCACTGAAGAAAAATGGTTATGGGCAGTATTTGTTATCCATGTTAAATGAACGCTTATTTTAATCATGAACATCATCCCGACTGACATCCCTGACGTGCTTATCATTGAACCCAGAGTCTTTGGGGATGAGCGTGGATTTTTTTATGAAAGTTATAATCAGCGTGCCATGGTAGCGGCAGGGATTACGGCAGAATTCGTGCAGGACAACCACTCGCGCTCTGCGCGTGGCGTGTTGCGCGGCTTGCACTACCAGACCCAGCACACGCAGGGCAAACTGGTGCGGGTGATTAGCGGTAGCGTATACGACGTAGCCGTCGATTTGCGCAAATCTTCTCCCACGTTTGGCAAGTGGGTGGGTATAGAGCTCTCCGCCGAGAATAAACGCATGGCGTGGATACCGCCTGGCTTCGCCCACGGCTTTGTAGTCACTTCTGACAATGCCGAGTTTCTCTACAAAACCACGGATTACTGGGCGCCTGAATTTGAACGCAGCCTGTTGTGGAATGACCCTGCATTAGGCATCACCTGGCCGCTGACAGGCGAACCCACTATCGCCGCTAAAGATGCAGCTGGATTGCCATTTACCCAGTGTGAGGTCTTCCCATGAAAATATTGCTCACGGGGGTAAATGGCCAAGTCGGCTGGGAACTGCGCCGCACCCTGGCAACATTGGGAGAGGTGATCGCCCCTACCCGTGCGCAACTGGATTTAACTGACGCTACCGCGCTGCGTGAATTTATCCACACCACGCGCCCGAATGTCATCGTCAACCCTGCCGCACACACCGCGGTGGACAAAGCCGAATCCGAGCCTGAACTCGCCCATGCCATCAACACCGTCGCTCCCGCCGTGATGGCAGAAGCCGCCGCCAAACTGGGTGCAGCCATGGTGCATTATTCGACTGACTATGTGTTTGATGGCAGCAAAACCAGTGCCTATGTTGAAACTGATACGCCCAACCCACTAGGTGTGTATGGCAAAACCAAGCTGGCAGGCGAACAGGCCATCATCGCGTCAGGGATTCCCCACATTATCTTGCGTACCAGCTGGGTGTATGGCTTGCGTGGTGGCAATTTCCTGTTGACCATGCAACGCCTGTTCCGCGAACGCGACGCGTTGAATGTGGTCAACGACCAATACGGCGCACCAACCTGGTCACGCATGATCGCCGAAGCCAGCGCTCAAATCCTCGCGCAACGCCCGTTTTTAGATCACAACGGCATTTACCACCTGACCAGTGCAGGCAACATTAGCTGGTATGATTTTGCACAGGCAATATTAGCCAGAACCGAACTCGCCGCAGGCAAGCAAGTCAGCATCAATCCCATCCCCGCCAGCCAGTACCCTACCCCCGCCGCACGCCCAGTGAATTCGGTATTGTCGGGTGATAAGGTACAACAGACTTTTGGAATCATCATGCCAGATTGGAAAGTGGCGCTGGATAGTTGTTTGGCGCGCTAGAACTAGAAAAACATTTATTGCGCACCCTGCATTAAATCAGGAGGGTGTTAAATTACTTCAACCAAATCTGAATATCCTGCTAATAAGCTATCTGCTGTTAAAAATTTAAGTGGCTCACTCAATGCCTGTGCAAGCAACATCCGATCAAACGGGTCACGATGAATGTTTGGAAGCTGCATAATTCTAGCGGCATGTTTTGGTGTTATATCTAACACTTGGAAACCATTTTTCCCTATTTCATCAACTAATGTATCGACATTCACATCAAGCTTTCCTATTCCAGACTTGATTGCGGCTTCCCATATTGAAGCGCTGCTCACATATACTTCAGTAGCAGCAATAATTATTTCCTTACCTTGTGTAGATAGCTTCGGACTATCCTGCAACCACCATAAATATATGTGAGTATCCAGTAAAACTCTCATTACCGACCTTCAAAATCCGCTTGAATATCATCTGGCAATGGCGCATCAAAATCATCGGCAATTGTAATCGCCCCCTTCATAGAGCCTGGCCGACGAACAACGCGATTTTTTGCTAATAACGGCACGAGTCTTGCAGCAGGTTTTCCCGCTTTTGCGATGATGATTTCTTCGCCTTGCAATACTGATTCAATCAATTTAGAAAACTGCGTTTTGGCATCGTGAATATTAATTGTTTGCATGAACACCTCGATAGACAACTTAGTCAGACTTAGTCTAGTTCGTATCAATATAAAATGCAAACTAATTGGCGCCTTAATTTAGCTAATAACTAGCTACCCAATTTTCCTTTCTCAAATTGGGATAGCAAATCACAAATATTAGTATCCAGCATATAACGATAATTCATAAGGCTGCTCGCTCGGCCTCTTCATTTTCATCCCGATCCTGCGCCATAAAATCTGGGGAAAATTGTGCAAACTTTTCCGTCATCTTATCCAAACTCACACCCGCAGGTCTAATGATGATTTGCTCACCAATACGCTCTATTTCCACTTCCAAATTGCTGCATTCATAAGCCAATTCAGCCGGTATGCAAACAGCTTGAGAGTTACCATTTTTAAAAATTTTCGGCATTATTGCCATCATTCACCTCACGTGTGCACATGTATATTTTTGCGTTCCAATGTATACGCTGCAAAGGCATTTTGCAAATAACTCATGCTAAACTACCACCATGAATCCACCACCACAACCCGCAGCACCATTAGCCCTAGCACAAGCACAAGCATTGCAACAGGCTATTACCCAACATCAGGCGGGGCTGCTGGATGAAGCTGACATACTTTACCGCGACATCTTGCAACAACACCCACAGCACCCAGAAGCGAATTATTACTTAGGCATCCTATATGTACAGATAAACCAGCCGATTGCTGGACTGCCTTATTTCATGACCGCACTGGAAGCTGACCCAACACAAAGTGCCTACTGGCTGGGCTATATTGATGCACTGATACAGGCGAATCAGCCTGATGCTGCACGTGAGGTATTGGCCATTGCGCGCCAGCAGGGGTTGCAAGGGACAGAGTTTGATAACCTGACATTACATTTAGCGCCTCAGGCCATATCGCCCGCACCCGCGCAGCACGCCAAGAAATCGACCACAAGTAAGCTTTCCCGCGAGGATCAAACCAACGCCATCGTCGCGCTGTTTTCCCAAGGCCAATATACTGAAGTCGTCAAACTTGGATTTGCGATGACGGCACGTTACCCGCGTGACGGATTCGGCTGGAAAGCATTGGGTTCGGCGCTACAGGCACTAGGGCGGAATACTGAAGCGCTTGCCGCGCTGCAAAAAGCAGCCAAGCTCGCACCTCAGGATGCTTATGCGCACAGCAACTTGGCCAATGTGCTCAATGATTTGGGGCGATATGCCGAAGCCGAACGCAGTCTGCGCCATGCACTCACTATCGACCCGAACTTTGCTGAGGCTTACAGTAATCTGGGCAGCACGTTACAGGACATGGGGCGGTCAGCTGAGGCGGTAGCCAGCTATCAGCGTGCGATTGCGATCAAACCCGACCTCGCCGAGGCGCATTACAATCTTGGCAATCTATACAGAGCTATGGGGCAACATCATGACGCAATAAGCGCTTATCGACTAGCCCTCGCCATCCAGCCCGAGTACGCGCAAGCACATAGCAATTTGGGCATCACTTTACATGAATCAGGGCTATCCGCTGAAGCCGAAACTGAGGTTAGGTGCGCATTGCAAATCCAGCCCAATCTGGTTCAGGCGCATAGCAATCTGGGCAATATTCTGCAAGATTCAGGACGCCTAATAGAAGCCGAAAACTGCTACCGACACGCGCTGCAAATCAACCCCAATATTGCTGAAATCCACAACAATCTTGGCAATACCTTACAAGCACTGAGCCGGCTGACAGAAGCAGCTACCAGTTATCTTGATGCATTGACACTCAATCCGGATTACACCACTGCGCACAGCAATCTGCTGTTCATGCTGAATTACGACCCACTCAGCACGCCCGAACAGAATTTCACAGAAGCGCTGCGTTATGGTCAAACCGTCACGCGACAGGCAAAGCAGCGCTATACGTCCTGGTCATGCGACCCACGCCCCGCTAAACTCCGCATCGGTTTTGTATCTGGCGATTTTAATAATCACCCTGTGGGCTATTTCCTGGAAAACCTGCTTAGCCAACTTGATCCGAGCGCTTTTGAATTAATTGCTTATCCAACCAACCATCGCACCGATGAACTCACCACCCGCATCCAACCGTATTTCTGTGCGTGGCATTCATTGCTCGGGCTCTCTGATGAAGCCGCTGCCAAGCTGATACACGACGACAGCATCCATATCCTCATCGATCTGGCTGGCCACACCCGTTATAACCGACTTCCTGTATTCGCGTGGAAACCGGCACCTGTACAAGTCAGCTGGTTAGGCTATTTTGCGACCACGGGTATGACCGAGATGGATTATCTGGTCGCTGATGCATGGACACTCCCCGAAAGCGAAGCCGAAAATTTTACCGAGACCATCTGGCGATTACCTGAAACGCGGCTGTGCTTCACTCCGCCAAATATCGACGTGCCCGTATCGCCCCTACCTGCACTCGCCAATGGCTACATCACCTTTGGCTGCTTTAACAACCTGACCAAGATGAACGACGACGTAGTGACACTTTGGGCGCAGATACTGACCGCGCTGCCCGACAGCAAACTATTCCTCAAAACCAAACAGCTCAACGACCCCAGCCAGCGCCAACTAACCCTGGATCGCTATGCACAACACGGCATTGCCGAGCAACGGCTCATACTCGAAGGCCAGGACGACAGAGCCTCTTATCTGCGCGCCTACCACCACGTAGATATTGCGCTGGATCCTTTCCCCTACCCTGGCGGCACCACGACTGTAGAAGGATTATGGATGGGAGTGCCAGTGCTCACTCTGGCTGGAACCAGCTTCTTATCAAGACAAGGTGCGGGAATTTTGATGAATGCAGGATTGGCAGATTGGGTTGCTAGCAGCGCGGATGACTACGTTGCACTGGCGTTATCTCATACTCGAGATCTGTCGCGTCTGGCCACCCTCCGCCATGGATTACGACAACAGGCATTGGCTGCACCCATCATGGATGCGCCATGCTTTGCCCGCCATTTCGAGACTGCGTTACAGGGCATGATGAATAACTATATTAACTAACCTGCTTTGCCGCCTGCTGGGTAACTTTTACGAAATAATCGAGCTGCGCCCAGGCCAGCTTGATCACAGTCGCTTCATGTTTAGCGCGAAAATCGCGTAGACTCGCTTTCGCTTGTGTGACCAGTTCTGGGCTATCACCCATAATCACACCGCTGTCTACCCCGCATGAAAAGTTCACCACATGATTGCGCCAATAATCCGTTTCCACTATCGCGACCGGACAACCACACAGCAAAGCCTCTACTACCAGCGCCGTCGGTTCATAGACATAGAGCAACTTACTGCGCCGCAACAATGCCGCAATCTCAGCATGAGTCAGTTTCTGGTCTTTGCACAGACTGATCGCGCCGTTCACATGTTCGGTAAGCACACCGCCATTTACCAGATACTTGTGGGCATAAAAACAAACCAGATCCCTGTCATTATCATCGGGGTTATTGTCATTATTGAAGACGGAAAGATCACAAGTAGGAATGTGCAATAAATGACCGGACATACCCGCAGGAAGAAAGACAGATGAATAAGCGAAAATCAGATCATGCTCAGGGAAAGTAGTATCACCGCCTATATGGCCTGGCGTATTCAACAACCAGCGCACAACAACACCGCCAGCGGCAAGTGGATCCCCGTGCACGATTTCCGGATAAACCATGATTGGTTTTCTGCCCGCCATGTGGTGTTGCATCATGACTGCAGGCGTTAATACAGGCGTCCTGAGCTGCGGCGCTGTTCCCTCACAGGTGATGTATGCTTCCAGACCACTTTCGTTAAGCGCATGACAAAGATAATGCAATGCACGGATACCCGCAGACTGCTGAACATAATCCAGGCCATAGATATAGTAGGGCGCGTGATCAGTTGAATAAAAATTGCGCATTAAGTGTTCTTCTTGAAATGAGATGATGGCAAAAAACCGTGCCGTTCGGAACCAGCCAGAAATACCAGTAACCACTAGCATTCTCGTTGATTCGCCTTACCCTGACAAGCCCCATTGCCACACAGAAATAATTTCAAACTGCACAGTATGACGATATGATATGGGCTTAATTTTCTTTCTTGCCTAACTTATCATGAAACCCATACTTTCCATTTGCATTCCCACGCTTAATCGAGGCGCGCTACTGGAAGTCATGCTGGATAATTTGGCTCGTGTAGCACCAGCATATCTGGATAAAATTGAAATTGTCATTGCTGATAATGCCTCAACAGATGACACCCCGGAGATCGTACGACGCAGCACTTTGCCGATCACCTATGGCAGACAGGAAAGCACCGTCGGGTTTGCCCGTAATGTGCTATTTGCCACAGCAAACCTTGCCTCAGGTGAGTTCGTATGGGTAATCGGAGATGACGATCTCATCTTGCCTGGCGGCATTGAACGCGTACTTGAGTCTATCGGCAAAGCGCCCGATGTTGATTATCACTACCTCAACTTTGGCTGGATAGATTGCCAGTTCCGCACTCAGGTAGTTCGGGAGCTGGATGGGCAACCGCCAGCGTCTTCGTTCAATCGACTGCAATGCAAAGATACCAGCTGGCAGCGCTTGCCGCGCCTTGAGGATCTGGTTTTCCTGCCCGCCGACAACCCTTCTGCCATTTTTAGCGGCGTGTTTTGTTTTGTGACACGCAGACAGTTTTTCATTGATGCTGTCGATACACTACATCCCAGCGACAGTCTGGATGGTTCTTCTACTATCATTGCCGACTGCTTCCCTCACGCCATGCTTTCCCTACCCAGAGTGGCAGGTAAACCAGTTGCTTATGTCGGCACACCCTGCCTCATGCAGGGCATCAGCGGCTGGGAATGGGGTGGCTACGCCTACAAAAATATGATTTTTGGCACTCACCAGTTCTTTGAATGGCTGGCACAAACCTCGTTTGCCAGCGATGCCATGCAGCATCTGTGGAACAGTTATTACCAGATGGCTGGACGGCTATTTTTCCGCATGCTGCATAACAAGGAAGAACATAAAGGGCTCGATATCGTGCTGGACAGAGCCATTCCTGCCTCTGCTGGCCACCCGTTATTCTGGGATGCTTTTATGGCAGAGTCGCACCTGAATTTCGAAACAGAACATGACGCTAAAAACTTATCTGCATGGGTTACCCAGCTAATAACAGAAAATCCAGATGCTAAAATCGGGCTGTGGGGCGTATTGGGAAGAGGTCAGTCATTCGTAAAATCCTCCCCTCAGCTGCACAAAAATCTGGTGTGGGTTGCTGATCGAGATAGCTCGCAACATGGCACACTGCTCAATGGTACAACACTGCATATTAGCCATCCTGCTACACTGTCTGACGCAGCGTTGGACATTCTGGTCATTGGTACGCGCAGGGAGTTTATTGATGAAATAATCAGCACATCAATATCCATAATGAAGGCTGGTGCGACCATACTAAGCATCAAAGGCAAGCTTATAGTGCGCGCTTAATCCTTACAGCTTATTGGAGCAGCTATAACCACTGACCGCATCATAACCTCGCAGATTTCACGGCTTAAAGCGATCTTTCGCAATTGAAATGAGAGTCACAGGCCATACGTTTGATTCCCGTCGTCATACCCGTCCATATCTCGACACCAATATCCTGCCGAATGCGCGACACATCTGGGACATAACGGATGCGCCGCGCAGATTTAGTGTGGCCAAGAATGGTCACGGCGTTGTCCACATCTAAAGTCTCACCTATCAATTGCGCCAACTCATCCAGCCTGAAAGCTTCATCAGAACCCACGTTGTAAGGCACACCTGACTTCCCCTTGCTCACAAGCGCAAGCAGCCAGACAGCAAGATCAGCTGCATACAAATAGCTCCTGACCGTTTTCCCATCACCCGTAATCACAATACGACCATCTGCCAAGGCGTTGTTTATCAATTGGCCCACCGCAAGATGCGGCGGCAAGCCATAGCCGACGAAGGCGAAACATCGGGCAATGACGGGTTCAATCCCATATTCACGACCATAGCATACCGCTAGCATTTCCATCGCACGCTTACCCTCAGCATAGGCATCCACCGGGTCGGTTGAGCTACACGCGTAAGGTGCATTTTCTGGTATGTGTGACACTTCAGAAGGCTGTTCACCATAGATAGCACCCGAACTTATCATCAGGACGCGGGGTGATCCGCAAACAACGGCATGATCAAGAACACGCTGCGTCCCCCGCGTGATAGTGTCAAACAGCTCACGCGCATGATGAGCAGCATCAGGACTGGTGTCTGCTGCTCCGTGGATGAACAGGTCAAACTTCCCCTCTGGAATGGGATAATCGCGCACATCCCCACTGATGAATTGCAGCCATGTAGCAGTGTTGAATTCCGGGTAACGCTGGAGGAAACGTGATGGGTTACGGGATAAAACCACAACAGAAGTATGCGCACCCTGAGCATTCAGTTGAGCGAGTGTCATCAACAGCCAATAACCGATGAACCCAGTACCCCCCGTCATAAATATGCGCTTGCCAGCCAATTCGGGAAGGGGATACAGCTGCAATACGCGCGCGATATCAGTGATAACGGCCGCGCGACAGGCTGCGGATTGCGGTTCAGCCATTGCATACCTTCTGCAATAACGCTGCGGGGGCATCCAGTACCGCCCACTTGCCCGCACTAGCAAAATCCCCATAACCCCACGTCACGCCCAGAAACGCCATATCATTTTGCTCTGCGGCCAGACCATCTTCGATTTTATCACCGATGTAGAGCACTTCTGCTGGCTGTAGCGCCTGTTCTGTCAGCAGATGCTGTAGCAAAGCGCCTTTGTCTGGCAAGCGTGGTTGATACCGATCCAGCGCATAGACAGACTGAAAATATTTCCCCCAACCCAGGTAATCGAGAATCAGCTGGGTTGGCGCAAGGCGTTTGTTAGTTGCCAGATGCAGGATAAATTCGCTGCCGTGCAAGTTCGCTAATAAGTCGGCTACGCCTGGATATATTTCAGTTTGTTTGTAGCCACCACCATCGTAGTGACGTTTGAATGCTTCAACATAAGTATTGATCACCTGCGGGTCATCCACACCCGTCAGTATGGACAGCGTCTCCTGCAATGGCGGGCCGATCAGATGACTGGCGAAGGGGACTTTGGCGGTTACGCCAGCCTCATCAAGCACCATGGCAAGTGAGCCGAGTATACTGGGCGCCGAATCAATCAGCGTGCCATCCAGATCAAAAATCAATACAGGTTTACGGGTCATGGATAGAGTCTCAATATGGGATTGGGGAATTGGCTAGTAATGAATTCGGCGATAGCACCCTGCGCGCCAAATGAGGAGATAACGATGGTCGCGTCTGGCCATTGCAACAGGTCAGCCGGCGCACCCGTCAGATAACGGCCTAACTGCTTGCCTTGCAGATTGGGATTGCCATCGACTATGCCGACTACCCGCTCAGCCATGCCTGCAGCTTCGATTCTAGGTAACAGTCTTGCGCTATGACTGCCTGCACCATAAATCACCCATTGCTGAGCAGGACATTGCTTGAGGATATCAAGCACCTGCTTCATCTGCTGTTCGGACAGTGCAATATAAGCCTGCAGATTATCCAGACTACGCGGCCTGTCAGTGGCCGTCGCTGCTCGGCGCACAAACAGACCAAATAAACTGTCTGTCACGCCGCCCGATAGCGGCACGATCTCGCTGGCCTGATAAACATAACCGAATTCAGCCATCAAATTGGCGAGCGATTGTGTCGAGAAATACTGGATATGCTCCAATGAAAACTCACCGTAAGGCTCCAGTGGTGTGCGCACAAAACGCTCCAGCGCAGGCACTTCCACCATAATCATGGCTTGTTGGCTCAAACCTGCAACCAGCGCGGTCAAATCGGCTCGCAAATCAGGTAAATGTTCCAGCACGCCCGTCAGGCAAACCAGCGCTGCCTGATCAAGCGGCAATAACTGCTGCGCCTGGCTAAGACTGCCTGTATGTACATTTTTCAGGCCAAATAGCGAACTGGCCTTGGCCGACGCCTCGGGTGCAGGATCTATGCCATATAGCCGCGACCATCCCGCCGCCTGAAACGCCGCAAGTAACGCCCCCGTACCACAACCGATGTCGGCAACAAGGGAGTCAGCGTTCAGGAACGGCGCGCACAAATTAACTGCCGCAGCCATGCGCATCTGATCAACAGGGCGTATTTTGGCGGTTGTAGTCATGACATCGTATTTTGACAGCTCGCGATAATAAGTCTCATAAACTGCCGATGTGGGTAATTCAGCAGCGTAGACAAAACCACACTCATCACAATGTGCAATTTGATAACACATATCCAGACCGCCAATTGGCGCCAAGGTGTTGGTATATAAATGGGTGGTACGATCACTGCCGCATACAGGACAGGGACGATGTCGATGAAAAGAAGAGGTCAACATGGATTCATCCGAAAATAGCGTCAAGACCGTAGATAGCCGGGGACGGTACACCCTGTTGTTGTAATGCTGCTGCAATCTCGGCCTGATAGCGCAAGCTGGTCACCAATACAGGTAGCCCTGAGAATTTAACTACATCAAAAGCCACAATCTGGTGCCCAGCGATAATTGCGCCATGTCGATCGACATCAGCATCAACCAGCGCAGCGACGGGCAATTCTGCCAGAATTGGCGCGACATAATTATTAAAGTCACCACCAATACCGTACACAACAAAGGCACCCGGTAAAACCGACTTGAATCTGGCAATAAGCTGATGCTGGCGCGTCTGCCCTGCCATCCTCATATGCGCCTGAATACGCAAACTATCCGAATAAACTACCGATTCAAAATGCCCGGTAGATAACACACTCACTGCAAAACCAGCATGATGCAACAAGGCGGATAACGAGGTCGCGGTGAATTGATGCAGATGTTCAGCATTCGCATCCCAGGACAATAACGGGTGGCCTGCTTCGTTCGGCACTTCGATGACCAGCTTACCGGATGGTTTTAGCAATCTGGACCAATGCCCAAGCTCGGCACGAATATCTGGGATATGCTCAAGCACATGAAAAGAGAGGAGCAGATCATAAGGCTCAGTTTTGAGCACTGCTGCGGTATGCCGACTGACATGGTCCAACCACTGCATCGCGATCAACGCATCTTTGGAAAGCTCTATCCCGTCATACTCTACATTTGCAATTGCTTTGACGCGCCTACCCATCTCCCCCTCGGCACAGCCAATTTCCAATATACGCATGCCATCGTGCAACAGTGGCGCCAGCGTATTCAGCCTGTCCACCATCTTTTTTTCATGGGCAGAATCAGCCAGCACATTACGCCCACTCAGTTGCGCATAATAATCCTGCCGTTGTTGCTGCGGTCTATCGGCGGATTCCAGCCAACGGTGCCCACAGCTGCGGCACAAACAATAAGCTACCGGACTATTATGGCGCATCGTCTCATTGCCAAGACAAGCTGGACAAACTGGCAACATAGTCACAACCCGCGGTTTAAATGAGGGGCCAGGTCACGCATGCTGCCTGTTAACGCGTGACGGTTAACGACGCAGGATGCAATGGAACCAGCATCTCCTGTTGCAACTGCACCAGTGGCAACAACGGCGACATATCTTCCAGCGGCATGGAAATCATGCTGCCATTCGCTTGTGGTATCGCGGCTACTTTGGGCCACAAGGTTTCATTTGGCATCAGCATAACCTCACAAATAAATGGCCCCGGCTGGCTCAAAGCGGTGCGTATGCCAGACTGCAGCGTGGTCACATCATCAATGCGCATGGATGGAATGCCATAAGCCTGTGCAATTTCCTGCAAATCAGGCAGCGTCAGATTGCCTTCAGGCCCGGTGGCAACATAGCGTTCCTGGAAATAATTACGTTGTGTGTTGCGGATAGAGGCATATCCCTGATTGTTCATGATAAACAATATGATAGGCAGGTTCAGGCCGCGCAGCGTAGCCAGCTCCTGAATATTCAGTTGCAGACTGCCGTCACTTTCAATAGCGACCATGCGGGTCTCACCCGCAGACAGGCAAGCACCAATCGCTGCAGGCAGTCCATAGCCCATGGAACCCAAGCCAGAGGTCAGAAAAACCCGTTGCCCAGGTTTATTGCGAAAGGCAGTATAGAACGCCTCAACGCCCAAACCTGAACTGCCGGTGACAATAAGCATATCTTCAGCAATTTCGTCTGACATGACATCACTGAACTGGTAATGGCTAATAGGTCCCTCAGTCGGAAACGGTGCGCCGTCCATCACGCGGTAACGCTGCTTCCATGACTGGCAGCGTGCCAGCCAATCTTTGCGCTCAGGCTGATGCGTTGACATTCTTGCAAGCAGCGCATCAATAGCGTATCCCGCATCCGCTTGTATGGGTACATCAATGACCATGTCGAGTTTTGCCAATTCGTTGGCATCAATATCTATCACCACTTTTTTGGCGGTGCGCGCAAAATTCTTCGGGTTGTACGCAGTGACCACATTATCCAGTCGCGAGCCAATAGCAATCAGCAAATCACAGTTCTGTATGGCAAAATTGGGCGCGCGCAAGGCAACTACGCCAGGTTTGCCTACGCATAACGGATGCGCGTGCGAAATCAGATCCATGGCATTCCAGGTAGTCACGACCGGAATATTCAGTTGCTCATATAAATTTCTGAACTGCTCTGCCGCACCAGCAAGACGAATGCCATGACCGGCCAGGATCAAAGGACGCTCGGCATGCTCAAGCAGCGCTAATATCTGATCAATTTTCCCAGCATCAGGTTGCAATAGCGCCATCTGCGGCGCTGGCACATACCCCACCAACTCATCTGGATTGATCTGGCTCGCCTGTACATCTAACGGCACATCAAGCCAAACCGGGCCTTGCCGCCCATCACGTGCCAGCATCAATGCCTTTTCGAGGTGATAGCGCACCTGCAATGGATCATCCAGCGTCACCGCATATTTGGTGACCGATTTAACCATAGTGACAATATCAACTTCCTGCGGTCCCATCTGACGAACACCACTGTTGCCCAGCATATCTGCACGTTTAACCTGACCAGAAATAACCATCATTGGCACGGATTCTATCCATGCGCCTACCACGCCCGTTATTGCATTAGTCGCACCAGGCCCGGTGGTCACCAATGCCACACCCAGGTTCTCATTGACGCGGGCATAAGCCTCAGCCGCAATTGAGCATGCCTGCTCATGATGATTCGGCACGTAGTCCATATCGGGATTGAGCCCCAGCGCATCCACCAAATACATAGATCCGCCACCCGGCAAAACGAACACATGCTTTACACCTTCAGCAGCCAGACGGGACATAATGTAATCGGCGACTCTAACCATATTGCTCATTATTTCATCCAGTGCGGTAATAGCGTTTTGCGGTTCTTGTTGTTCTGTATGGCTACATCTGTGTAGTAGGAATCATCCTTGTGATGAGTAGACGAGATTTCTTCAAAAACCGCCCCCAGAGGACTATAGAACATGTGGCGCACACCTCTGCCGACCATGACCACTTCACCCGGGTTATAGATTTTTTCATCGCCATCCAAAGCCATATGTATCTCACCATGCAGAATATGAAAGGTCTCTTCTTTTTTCAGATGGTACTGTTCAGGATGTGTCTGTCCGGGCAACATCACGATCAGTTTTTTGCAGTATTCCCGATTCACTACGGTAATGAGTGCCAAACCATAAGCGTCAAATTGTTCCAGACCGTAATGATGGGAAATTTCCAAGTCAGTGTTAGCAGGTACGATGACATGCCCTTCTTGAAGCAAAATCTTAACCCGCTGAATGATCTCGGCGATTTTTTCGCGGGTGTCGTCGCAACGCGCGTTGACGTCAGTGAGCGCCGCATTTTCGGCGATATCCTGCGTCGCCACGAATTTGGCGAATTTTGACCAGTCATTCGCGGTGACCTGGTTTTCCTGCGGGGGAAAGGCCATGAATACATCGGCATCAGTCACCATTTCACCTGCCTTGATGGGGTGCTTGGCAAAAACACCTCGACGCAGAGAACGCAAACTGGCTATTTCAGCTTCAGCCGCCTCAACGCGTACGCCATTTGGCACACCACACATTTCGTAAGCCCGCTGTGCGGCCTGCAACCAAGCCGCGATTTGTTGCGGCGATGCAGAATAATTATTAAGCGGCCACTTTGCTGTAGGCACACCCACATGCTTTTCGAAAATCACCGCCCCCTTGGCGATAGCCATCTGGATAGCCTCGCAATTATCGGGGGACTCGTGAGTCGAATAACCTATTGGCACATGCGGATAACGACGCTTGAACAACTCGATTTGATTTAGCTGCAGATGCGCAGGCGGCGTGGGGTACTCACCCACACAGTGCATCACGCTAATGGATTTGCCACGGTGCTCAAAGTAGCTCAAGACCCGGTCAATATCTTCCAGATCCGCACCTGCTGTTGAGGCGATAATGGGTTTATCCGCTCTGGCTATTCGTTCTAACAGTGGCCAGTCGGTAAAAGAACAGCTCGCAATTTTAATAAAATCCAGATCCTGCGCTTCAATCACATCAACGGATGGCTCATCAAAAGGTGTCGCCATGGTCAGAAACCCAGCTTCACGCATTGCCGCAATCAGGCGATCAAAATCTTGCCGGCTTAGCCGCGTTTCTGAGAAGCGTTTAACATACTTAATATCATCTCGCCCCTGCGCTGCTGGATGGATAAAAGTATCTAAATCACGGTATTGCAGCTTGAATGCAAAACGAAAAGGAAAGTCACGGCAAACCTCGCCAAACGCACGAATAACGGATAATCCATGCTCGACATCACCCATGTGGTTATTGGCCATCTCTAACACGAACAGTGGCGCGGGGATGATTGCGGACATTCCTAACTCCTCATAAAATTTTGTTATTCGCCATAACATAACCAGGCAATCCGGCGGCTGTGGACTCATGATACCTGAACGCATAGCGCACATGCGACAGCTTATCATTTAGCTGTGTTTTCGCATATACGTCCCACGCCACGTGCATGCCCAAGAAAAATTTTACAGCGCTACAAACAGCCTACATAATCGCTACATCTCATGCGTACTGGTATTCCAATAATGACATCGCACACCTCGCCCCAGCAAGCCCTTGCAGAAATCGCAGCAAAAACCTTACAACAAGCGGTTGCGTGTCATCAGGCAAATGACTTTGAGGGGGCGGAAAAGCTTTATCGAGACATTCTTCGAATGCAACCTAATCACGCCGAAGCGAATCACAATCTGGGTGTGCTGTCGTTGCAGAACAATCAGGCAATTGCCAGTCTGCCTTATTTTACGGTAGCGCTGGATGCCGACCCGGCCAATGGGCGTTATTGGCTAAGTTACATAGACGCACTCTGCCAGGCGGAGCAACTCGATGATGCGCGGCAAATCCTGGCGCTCGCACAACAGCACGGCCTATCAGGCGCGGATGTAGACAAACTCGCCATGCAGTTAAGCCCCGCTACAGCGCCGACCAACACCCAGCCTGATCAACAAGAAATCAATACTCTCGTTACTCACTTCAATCAGGGGCAACTGACTGAAGCACTCGCGTTGGCGCAAACGTTAAGCACCCGCTATCCAAATCACGATGCAGGATGGAAAGCGTTAGGCGTGGCATACCAGCAAATGGGACGTCATGCTGACGCCCTGGCGCCCATGCAACGCGCCACCAAACTCGTTCCTCAAGATGCTGAAGCACACAACAATCTGGGCATTACGCTTAACGCTTTAGGTCGTTATGATGAAGCCGAAGCCAGTTATCGTCGCGCATTAAAACTCAGCCCGACTTATGCTCAGGCACACAGCAATCTGGGTGCGGCTCTGCACAGTCTCATGCGTCTGGATGATGCGGTAGCCTGTTACCGTAAAGCATTACAACATAATCCTGGCTATGTCAGAGCGCACAATAATTTGGGTGCTACCCTCCACGACTTGCGGCGTCTGGATGAAGCTGAAGCCAGCTACCGCAAGGCACTTGCCCTCAATCCCAACTATGCAGACGCGCACCGCAATTTAGGTATTACGCTGCATGATCTGGATCGCCTTGATGAGGCCGAAGCCAGCTACCAAAATGCACTGCAACTTAATGCAAATGATGCGGAAACCTATAGTTATCTGGGCAATACACTCAAAGACCTGGGCAGACTGGAGGATGCCGAAGCCAGCCATAGACAAGCACTAAGCATTAACCCGAATTTCGCTGATGCCCTGCATAATTTAAGCCATGTTTTATTAACCATGGGCAAATTGGTTGAAGCCTGGCCAAAATATGAATATCGCTGGGATGCCAACACCCTTAAAAAAATGCAACGCCCCGCAACTACACTGCCACAATGGCTGGGACAAACCCCATCCCCCAGCGACCGCATCCTGGTTTTCAAGGAACAGGGCATGGGTGATCAAATCCAGCTTTCACGCTATTTGCCATTATTGGCACAACGTTTTCCTGCAGGGGTCAGCATGGTCACGACACCTGCATTGCATGCGCTATTCCAGCGCGCTTTCCCTTCTGTCGAAATCCTCGACAGCATGCCAATTGACCAAACGGCTTGGCAGTGGCAATGTCCGCTGATGTCGCTACCGCTGGCATTCAATACGCAGCTGAGCAGCATTCCCGACCAGGTACCTTATCTCATTCCAGACCCCATCAAGTCGGACTATTGGGCGGCTAAGATCGTTACTCTCAATCTCCCCACCACGAAACACAAGATAGGCGTAGTGTGGAAGCCAGGCAGCCTGATGAAAAACGCGTCGTTACGTGCGCTGACTTTACAACAGCTCGGCCCGCTGCTTAATTTAGATAACTGCGTATTCTTTAGTCTACAAACAGAACCCGATGCAGATAAGGCATCATGGATAGCCGCAGGAAAGCTGATTGATTGGTCGGATGAATTTAGCAGCTTCGATGATACTGCTGCACTGATCAATAATCTTGACCTGGTTATCTCGGTTGATACCTCGGTTGCTCATTTGGCAGGCGCGCTTGGCTGCCCCATTTGGCTGCTGAATCGCCACGCCAGTGAGTGGCGCTGGTTACGTGACCGAGAAGATAGCCCGTGGTATCCAACCATGCAGATATACACTCAAGAAAAAGCAGGCGATTGGAGTTCGGTCATAGCACGCACAGCGGCGGCGTTGCTGTAGCTATGCTATCATCGTGGTCTCATCCAGGAGCACACTATGGCAGGTTTAGACAAAAACACCCCAATCCCAACGGAAATCAAATTACATCAAACTTCGCGCATACTCGAAGTGGCTTTTAATGATGGCAGCTTGTTCACTTTTCCTTATGAATTCTTGCGTGTGTTCTCCCCTTCAGCCGAAGTGCGCGGGCATGGCCACGGACAGGAAGTGATGCAAGTGGGCAAACAAGATGTGACGATTACGAGTGTTGAGCCTGTAGGCAGTTATGCGATACAGCCTACCTTTTCTGATAGCCATGACTCGGGAATTTACTCCTGGGATTATCTGTTTGAAATAGGTAAAAATCAGGATATGTTGTGGTCACGTTATTTACAACAATTAGCCGATGCGGGTGCATCAAGACAAGCGTTGTAAGCTATGCAGCAACTGATACTGGACATTATCGATCCGCCTGTACCCAGCTTTACTAATTTTGTTACTGCGTCTAATGCTGAATTAATCAGCGCCCTTAACAATCTCGTCACCCTGACTGGCGCAGCGCCACAGTGTTATTTATGGGGTGCGGCGGGCAGTGGCAAGACCCATCTATTGCACGCCTGCGTGCATTTCGCGCAGTCCCGTGGGATACAAGCCGGTTATTTTAATGCGGCAGATTTTGCCTTGGCGGATACCACCAATCTGACATTCATTGCTATCGACAACGCCGAGCAACTGGATGCCAACAGCCAAATCAAGCTATTCAACCTCATCAACCAGGTCCGCGATGGGCAAGGCCGACTTGTCACGGCGGGCAATGTAGCCCCCATGCAATTACCCCTGCGAGTCGATGTCACCACTCGTCTGGGCTGGGATGCTGTCTATCAGATTCATCCCTTATCTGATGCCGATAAAAGTTACGCACTCAGCAAACATGCGGAAGCGCGCGGGTTTAACTTGCAAGCACAAGTGGCAGACTATCTTATCCACCACTGGCGGCGTGACTTGCCATCATTAATGGCGGCACTGGACAGTCTGGATAAATACTCGCTGCAAACGCAGCGTGCGATTACCGTACCATTACTGAAAGAAATCCTACCCGCATAAAAAAGGGCGCTCATTTCTGAGCGCCCTTCTAACTTCACAGCCAACCGGGATTACATATTGTAAGCACGTTCACCGTGAGTGGTTGTATCCAAGCCTTCGCGTTCTTCTTCTTCAGGAACACGTAAACCCATAAACATATCTATCAGCTTGAACAAGATGAAGCTCACAACACCAGACCAAAGCACTGCTGTACCGACAGCCCACAACTGGCTAACCAATTGAGTAGACATATCGTACTCAGCAACCTTGTTAGCGGCATAGTCAAACACACCTGAACCACCTAATGCTGGACTGGCTACGATGCCTGTACCAAGCGCACCGATGATACCGCCGATGCCGTGCACACCGAACACATCCAGACTGTCATCATAGCCTAACATGTGCTTCAGACCTGTCACACTCCACAAGCAAACCGCACCAGTTACCGCACCCAGTACGATGGCGCCCATAGGGCCAGCAAAACCAGCTGCCGGCGTAACAGCTACCAGACCAGCCACCGCACCCGAAGTTACACCCAACATGCTAGGCTTGCCTTTGATCATCCATTCAACAAACATCCAGGACAATGCCGCTGCAGCAGTTGCAACTATCGTGTTAACCATCGCCAGCACTGCAGTACCTGTTGCTTCCAGATTAGAACCAGCGTTGAAGCCAAACCAACCCACCCACAACAAGGATGCGCCGATCATGGTCATCACCAAACTGTGTGGTGCCATTGCTTCTTTACCGTAACCAATACGCTTACCTAATACTATCGCACCCATCAATGCTGCCATACCTGCGTTGATGTGAACAACCGTACCACCAGCAAAGTCTAATGCACCTTTACCGAACAAGAAGCCAGATGGATCGCTGAATGCTGATGGACCGCCCCAGAACCAGACCATGTGAGCCATAGGCAAGTAAGAGAAAGTGAACCACAACACACCGAACACCAGCATTGCAGAGAACTTCACACGCTCAGCCAAACCGCCGACGATCAAGGCAACTGTAATTGCAGCGAAGGTCAACTGGAACACCATGAACACTAGCTCAGGGATATAAACACCCTTGGAGAAAGTTTCAGCCATTGCATTAACATCAACCCCTTTCAGGAACGCTTTGGATAAGCCACCAATAAACTCATTGCCAGGAGCAAACGCCATTGAATAACCATAAACCACCCACAAAATCGAAATAATGCAGAAGATGGTGAAGATTTGCGTTAATACCGACAACATATTCTTCTGACGCACCAAACCACCGTAGAACAATGCCAGACCTGGAATCGTCATCATGATAACAAGTGCAGTCGCCACCAACATCCAGGTGGTATCACCTTTATCAGCAACAGGTGGTGCCGCAGCAGCAGGTGTCGCTGCTGCTGGAGCGGCAGCTTCTGGTGCAGGTGCCGCTGCTTCAGGTGCTGTCGCTGTAGCAGGTGCAGCGTCAGGCGCTACAGCTGTTGCTGCCGGTGCAGCAGCGGGTACAGCTGTATCATCGGCATTACTCATGCCAGCAATACCGAAACTACACACCATACTTAATGCTATGAGCCATTTTTTCATCTTGCTCTCCCTTACAGTGCTTCAGGCCCGGATTCGCCAGTACGTATACGTACAGTCTGCTCCAGGTTGAATACGAATATTTTGCCATCACCGATCTTGCCAGTATGGGCTGATTTTTCTATCGCTTCGATCACTTGATCGAGTAACTCGTCTGCAATCGCCGCCTCAATCTTGACCTTAGGCAGGAAATCAACCACATACTCCGCACCACGATACAGTTCGGTATGCCCCTTTTGCCGACCAAAGCCTTTGACTTCAGTAACAGTGATCCCTTGCACGCCGATGGCGGAAAGTGCTTCACGTACCTCGTCCAGCTTGAACGGCTTAATGATTGCCGTAACGAATTTCATGTTTTCTCCTTAGCGCGGACGCAAAACTTATTGCGTCCGCAGTTTGATTAACTATGTGGCTAACCTAAATGGATTAAGATTTAGAATGTTTTGCCAACAGAAGCAAAGAAAGAACCATCAGACAAGTTCTTGGTTGTAGTACCTTCGGTGGAAAGAACAGTTCTATTGGTATCGAAGTATCCGACTGTCCAGGTCAAACCAACCATATCTTTTGAAACAGCAAGTTTCCAGTCATCAATTTTACTGAAACCACCAGCTGCATATGCGGCACCCTTAGTATCTTGGTGTCCATAGTGAGCAACCAAAGTGATGTCTGCTGGCAATGGCAATGTAACATTACCTTCAGTATAGTTAGTACCTTTAGAATCTGCAAAACCGAAGTAATCAGTCAAATCCTGAGTGTATTTAACGTTAAACCATTTATAGGTTGCACCAGCATAAGCTTCCCAAGTATTTTCTGTAGGATTCATAGTGCTACCTGGGTAGTAGAAATAAATCGCACCAATATCGTATGTCAAATCATCAGTAATCTTGCCTCTGTAACCACCGTACCAGTCGGTCTCGATGCTAGCACCTGGGTTGTAAGTACTGCTGATATTCGAAGCCCAAGTTCCCACATACAAGCCGCTAGAATGCGTAACATCAAAACCACCTTGAATAGCTGGCTGTTTGAATGTGTTAGAAATACCACGAACGCGGTAGTCAGTAATCATACTAACGTTGCCCGTCAATGTGAAATCAGATGGGGCTGGCGCGTCAGCAGCAAATGCAGAAGCTGTTACAGCAGTTAACGCAACAGCTAAAATGGTTTTGTTCAAAGTACGCATCAAAAACTCCTATGTAAAAAAATCGCAACATTGCGAAAATTAATATAGCACAACCCGTGCCAGAAATATTTTTCTTTACAAACAACAAGATACATCTTTTCATTCATAGCCCACATACAGGCATGCACCAATTTAACGCCTACAATTTACCACAGGCACCATAGTCGTGCGTAATGCAGTAAATTTCCACATGCTTTACCTAGCGGTCAATCAATTTGCCAGTTAGAATAGCTTTTGTATTATTCATATAGAGGTGCATCATGTTACCCAACCAGAAATTCCTGGACGATATCGGCGAAAAAATCAGCCAGGCAGTCAACCAAGGTCCACTTAAGGACATGGAACATAATTTGCGAGCACTAGTACAAAGCGCATTACAAAAACTCGATATCGTGACGCGCGAAGAATTTGATATACAACAGGAAGTATTGTTACGCACGCGTGAACAATTGGTGGCGTTAGAAGCACGCGTCGTCGAACTCGAAAAAGCCATCATCCCGCCACAGCCTGACTAAACGTTCACGCATGGCGATTGCAGTTTTATATAGTCGTGCACTCACGGGCATGAATGCGCCCGAAGTCATCGTCGAGGCGCATTTAGCCAATGGTTTACCCAGTTTTACGATTGTCGGCCTGCCTGAAGCGGAGGTAAAAGAAGCCCGTGACCGCGTGCGTGCCGCGATACAAAACTCACGCTTTGATTTCCCCGTCAGCCGTATTACCGTCAACCTTGCACCCGCAGATTTGCCCAAAGAGTCAGGGCGCTACGACTTACCGATTGCATTAGGAATCTTAGCTGCGTCGGGCCAAATCCCAGTTGCCAGTCTACGCGACTATGAATTTGCTGGAGAGCTTGCGCTTACCGGGGAGTTGCGCCCGATACGTGGTGCATTAGCCATGACGCTAGGCGCCGTTTCTAGTGGTCGCGCCTTTATTTTGCCCTCAGCCAGCGCTGCCGAAGCTGCATTGGTAGAACGCGCAGTAGTTTATCCCGCCACCTCACTACTCGCTGTTTGCGCGCACCTGACCCGCACGACACTATTAACAGCAGAACCACATCAAGTCACGACTGCACGCGCATACTATCCTGATTTTAGTGACGTCAAGGGTCAAGCTGGTGTCAAACGCGCACTGGAAATTGCCGCGGCGGGCGGGCATTCGGTATTGATGTCAGGGCCACCTGGCACGGGTAAATCCATGCTGGCCAGCCGATTTTCCGGCATATTGCCTGACATGAGCGAAGCTGAGGCCATAGAATCCGCCGCACTATTATCGCTCAACAGCGGCTTTCGCATTGCCAATTGGCGGCAACGCCCGTTCCGTGCGCCACACCATACGGCATCAGCAGTCGCCCTGGTTGGCGGCGGCAGTAATCCGCGCCCAGGTGAGATTTCATTGGCGCACCATGGTGTATTGTTTTTAGATGAATTACCTGAGTTTCCCAGAACAGTGCTCGATGTCTTACGTGAGCCATTGGAATCAGGCAACATCACCATTTCACGTGCAACACGGCAGGTAGACTTCCCCGCACGATTCCAGCTCATTGCCGCAATGAATCCATGCCCCTGCGGGTATCTGGGTCATACATCAGGCAAGTGCCGTTGTACGCCTGATCAAATCGCACGATATCGAGGACGCTTATCGGGTCCGCTATTAGACCGTATCGACATACAAATTGAAGTACCCAGCCTGCATCAAGATGAATTACTCAGCGCTTCCACAGGAGAAGCCAGCGCAGCCATACAGCAGAGAGTAAGCACGGCGCGCGGTGTGCAACTAGACCGTCAAGGCAAAACCAATGCCATGCTGAGCAGTAATGAAATTGATTTGTACTGCGCACCCGATGCTGCGGGTATGAGTCTGTTAAAAAATGCAATTAACCGTTTGAATTTATCTGCCCGCGCCTATCACCGCATTCTCAAAGTCGCACGCACTGTCGCAGACTTGAACCTGCACCCCCACATCACGAGTCAACATATTGCTGAAACCATACAATACCGCCGATTAACGCACACTTAAAGAGCACTACCATGACCCCAAAGAATCACGCGCTTGAAGGCTGGTTAGAAGAAAAACGCTCCGCTTATCTTTATCGCAGTATTGCACGAGCTGAAACTGGCACACCTGTACAGCCGCTATTCACTGACCTTGCCAACGCAGCAGAGCAGCAAGCCAAGTTATGGGAAGCAGAGCTACGGAAGATGAACATAACCAGTCCATCCGAGTTCCATCCTGATATACGCAGTCGTTTAGTAGCAGGTTTGGTTCGCTTATTTGGCACACGCACAATGAAACCAGTATTGGCCGCCATGAAGGTGCGCGGCATGGCTATTTATAATCGCGCGATGTCAAAACACCAGATGCCAACTACCCTGGCAGATGTTGGACAACGCCATAAACTCGGTGGGCATGGTTATTTGCGTGCAGCCGTATTCGGTATCAATGATGGCCTGGTATCAAATGCGAGTCTTATTCTGGGTGTTGCAGGTGCTGCAGCTGGACATGCCGGTGGCAGCCAAATGATATTGGTATCCGGACTAGCGGGCCTATTGGCTGGTGCCTTTTCAATGGCAGCAGGCGAGTATATTTCGGTGCGCTCGCAGCGAGAAATGTTTGAATATCAAATAGGGCTGGAGCGTGAAGAGCTCGCACAATATCCCCAGGAAGAAGCTGCCGAGCTGGCACTTATTTATATCGCCAAGGGAATGAGTAAAGAAGAAGCAAAACGCGTTGCCAACACACTGATCGCAGACCCGGAACGCGCATTGGACACGCTGGCACGCGAGGAGTTAGGTCTCAATCCAGATGAGCTGGGATCTCCCTGGGGTGCAGCCATTTCATCGTTTATCGCATTTTGCACTGGTGCCAGCATTCCGTTGCTTCCATTTGTATTCAGTACGGGTCAAGCCGCATTACAGGGTGTTATTATCGCAACCGCCTTTTCCTTATTTATTGTTGGCGCCAGCATTAGCCTGTTTACAGGACGGCAAGCGCTATGGGGCGGTTTGCGCATGTTAGGCATAGGCGGCATGGCCGGTGCCATCACTTATTACATTGGCAGTTTACTAGGAGTAAGCTTGAGCTAAATACTAATCAAAACATTGGTTTTAAGAAAAATAACATAGTACAATCAGAAGTTAATTACAATTTCAAAATAGGAGACGAACAAATGGATTTTGATATCACCATGGTTGTTAATTACTTAGCCATTCTTACCATGTTTTATTGCTTGTATCTGGTACTTTCACTCAAGTCAGCAATACCTGGAGGGATGGTTGGTAAGCGTTGGAATTTTTTAACCATGTTGGTCGGATTGTTTACCATAGGGTATTTGGCAACTCCATTCTTCGATCAACTTCCCCCCGACATTCTGCAATTAGTGGTTTCACTTATATTCTTATTTGGCGCAATCTATGTAGTGGTTACTGTTCGCCTGATATTTAACATTATCCGTGAATTGACTGAATAAACAGGGTCGACTATGCATCCAGATTTGATTCTATTCCGCACCGCACAAGGTGAAGAAGTTATAAATGGTCACGGACACGACAAGCAAATCGCCGCCAATTTACGCCGTGCATTGCTGGCCGTGGATGGTAAAACATCAGTAGCCGCGTTGACTAAAAAAGTATTTTGGGTCAGTGATGTCACAACCGTGCTCAAAGAATTATATTCCTTAGGGCTTATTCATGATGATGTAAAAACCATACAAGGCTTTACCGTCACCCAGTCAGGTGGGGCTGGCTTGTTACTCAAAGTGCAAATAGTCAAAATCGCCAAAGAACTATTGGGTAGTAATGCAGATCGCATTATCAAGAAAATTGAAGATGTGGACGGAACACCCGAAGCGCTGGAACAAGCGTTACTCTCATGCAAAAAACTCATTAAATTAACCATCAATGATCAAGTTGCTGAGACGTTTCTAAAACGTTGTTTGGAAGTCATCGGTAAGTAAATGGCCAATCATACCCTTATCGTAACAATGATAGGGGCGTGATCGGAAGGTCGCTCTAATTTGCGCGGCACCACATCAACCTCACAACTCTCACACAGCTTCGCCAAGCCGTCCGATAACAATATATGATCTATGCGCGCACCCATATTGCGACGGAATGCAGCCATACGATAATCCCACCAGGTATAGCTATTTTCAGGTTGCTCAAACAATCTAAAACTGTCAACCAAGCCTAACTGCAAAAGTTGCAGAAATGCATCACGCTCAGCTGGCGACACCAGAATACCATCACCCCAGCCTTTCGGGTCATGCACATCCTCATCTGCTGGAGCGATATTGTAGTCACCCAAAATAGCCAATTTTGGATGCGTCAACAGTTCGTTTGACACATAAGCCCGCAACGCCTGTAACCAGGCTAGCTTATAACTATATTTGTCACTATCAAGCGCTTGTCCATTAGGTACATAAACACAAATTGTCCGCACGCCCTGCACGGTGGCAGCGATCACCCGCCGTTGCGGATCTTCAAAATCAGGAATACCAACAACTACGTCTTCCAAATCCTGCAGGCTTAAAATTGCGACGCCGTTATAAGTTTTCTGACCACTATAAACCACCTTATAACCTGCGTCAGTGATCTGCGCTAATGGAAAATTAGCGTCTTCAGTTTTGGTTTCCTGCAAACAGACGACATCTGGCCGATGAAGATGCAGCCAGTCCAGTAAATGAGGTAATCTAACCTTTAACGAGTTAACATTCCATGCGGCAAGCTTCATGGTTTGGTAGCATCTGGTTTATCCTGAGCGGCAGTTTTTTTCTCCACATTCCTATCCCCTGGCATTCTGGATTTCGGATAGCCCGCTTCATCCAGCATTTGGTTCCAGCGAGTAGCCTCAAACCCTTTAATGGGGTTGCTGCCAATTTTCAATACCGGCAAATCCATAGCCCCAGTAAGCGTATTAAGCGCTTCAGCATCCGCCTTATTCTTTTGTGGATCTTTCATTGCGTATGGAATGCCACGTTTTTCTAACAGTGCTTTAGCATTTGTACACAGCGGACCGCAATCGCCAGCGAATAAAGTAACTGGGTTTTTCGTCGCGGCATCTTTCATTACATAAGAGCCTTGCCCATCAATTACGTTAGTTTCTAATTTACGTTGCTCCAGTTTTTTAACTGGGCTGGTCGGTGCCTGGTCACTATAATGGACCGCTCCCGCCTTATCGATCCAGCGATACACCTCAGCAGCACTAACTTGCTGTACATAGAAAGCCAACGACAATAATATTAGATTTCTTTTCATCTCCATCACAGCCCCTTCATATAAATTCAAGACATGCCATTATGCCGCAACAATGCATCTATACTCGGCTCACGACCACGGAAGGCAACAAAAGACTCTAGTGCAGGTCGCGATCCACCCACAGACAACACCTCATCCCAGAACTTTTTACCAATCTCGGGGGACAACACACCGTGCTCTTCAAATAAACCATAAGCATCAGCCGACAACACTTCAGCCCACTTGTAACTATAATATCCCGCGGCATAACCACCAGCAAAAATATGCGAGAAATTGTTTGGAAATCGATTATAGTCAGGCGGCGTAATCACAGCGACCATTTCCCGTATCTGCTTTAGCACTTGCAGCGCCGATGTCTGATGGATATCGACCCCACTGTGCAAACGCAAATCGAACAAGGAAAACTCCACCTGACGTAATGTTTGTAGCCCACTTTGAAAATTCTTTGCTGCCAGCATCTTTTCAAACAATGCTCGTGGCAAAGCCTCACCAGTATCAGCATGTTTGGTCATATACCGCAGCACATCCCATTCCCAGCAAAAATTTTCCATGAATTGTGATGGCAGTTCGACCGCATCCCATTCAACGCCATTAATACCAGAAACTCCCAACTCCTCAACTTGCGTCAACATATGATGTAACCCATGACCAAACTCGTGAAACAAGGTAATAACCTCATCATGGGTAAATAAAGCAGGCTTACTCCCAACAGGTGCCGAAAAATTGCAGGTTAAATAAGCAACCGGTATTTGAATATCAGCCCCCTTGCGTCGACGTGCTAACGCATCATCCATCCACGCACCACCACGCTTATGCTCACGCGCATATAGATCCAGATAGAACTGCCCTATCAAATGTCCAGTTTGATCCTTTATATCGAAAAAACGCACGTCTTTATGCCACACTTGAGTAGATGCCGAAGAAACGCTTAATCCATATAAGGTATTTATGAGTTTAAATAAGCCTTGTAACACTTGATCTTCAGGAAAATATTGTTTCAATTCTTGATCTGAGTATGCATATTTTTCTAATCGCAATTTCTCACTAGCGAAGCTGATATCCCAAGCCTGTAATTCACTAATACCCAATGTTGATTTAGCATACGACTGCAACTCAGCTAGATCGGTTTCTGCTGAAGCCCGTGCTCTTTGCGCCAGTGACATTAAAAATGCTTCGACTTGCTGAAATGATTCAGCCATCTTGGTTGCAAGCGATAAATCCGTATAATTAGCAAAGCCCAACATAACAGCTGCTTCATGACGCAAACTTACAATCTGCGTGATTAGATCACTATTATCCCACTGCGCAGGCTCAAACTCTGACGCTCTGGTTACATAGGCTTTATACAGTTTTTCACGAAGCTCACGATTTTCCGCATATTGCATAACAGGTATGAATGAAGGTGCGTGCAAAGTAAACTTCCATCCACTTTGATTATCCCTAGCAGCTAGTTCAGCCGCAGACTGCAATATATCGGCAGGCAGTCCAACCAAAGCACCTTCGTCCGTTATTATCAAACCAAACGCGTTAGTGGCATCCAACAGATTTTCTTCAAACTGTGATGCCAATTTAGATAGTTGTTCTTGTATTTCTAAAAAACGTTGTTTTTGTTCCGGCTCTAACTCAGCACCACCTAATTTAAAGTCTCGTAGCTCATTTTCAATTATTTTTTTCTGCGCAACTGACATCAAAGCATAATCTGCAGATTCTTTTAACTGCTTGTACTTTGCATACAAATCCAGATTCTGGGCCATCTTCCCATAATACTGTGTAATTTTAGGAAGATTTTCATTATAAGCTTCACGTAACTCATCAGTATTCATTACACTATTCAGATGTGAAACCGGTCCCCATGCGCATGAAAGCATCTCATTAGCATCTTCCATAGGGGCAACAAAACTATCCCAACTAGGCGCAACATCATCGTGCACCAACCGGTCTATTAACTTGTTATTTATCGCCAATATCTCATCAATAGCTGGTGTCACATGAGCGACTTCAATTAATTCAAATTTTGGGAGTCCTGCGCAAGCAATCAGTGGGTTCATTAGTCTATTTATTACCTTCATTACGGTTAAAAAATCATATGCAATTGGCAATTATGCCACATATAATAAGCATCTCGCAGCACACCCACTAACAAGGAGAAGCCGTGCTTACCGCGCCAACCAACATATCCTCATATCTCAAACATTATCCAGATATTGCAGATTCATCGTGGGTACATCATAGTGCTAATATCATAGGCAATGTCAATATTGGCGCACATACATCCATTTGGTGTGGTGTGGTTATTCGTGGTGACGTCAATAAAATCGACATAGGTCATCATACCAACATACAGGATCTTAGCGTACTCCATGTGTCCCATCCTACAATCGATAATACAAATGGTTCGCCACTCAGCATAGGCAATTATGTCACTGTTGGACATAACGTTATCCTGCATGGTTGCTGCATACAGGATGAATGCCTAATTGGCATGGGCAGTTTAATTATGGACGATGTGATCGTAGAGAAAAATGTTATCGTCGGTGCAGGCAGCCTAGTTTCTGAAGGAAAAATTTTAGAGTCGGGGTTTCTATATCTTGGCAGGCCCGCCAAGTGTATACGCGCATTGACAGACAGTGAGCTAGCTTATTTTAAAAAATCCGCAGATTACTATGTTGCACTCGCACAAAATTACAACATTCAATCTGATTGATTACTAACAACCAATATTACTTGCTTCAACCATATTATTCAGAGAATTTTTAGCAATAAAAAACCCCCACCAAATAAATGGAGGGGGTTTTTAGAATGGGGAGTCTGACGATGACCTACTTTCACATGGGTAATCCACACTATCATTGGCGCAGTCTCGTTTCACGGCTCTGTTCGGGATGGGAAGAGGTGGTTCCAAGACGCTATTGTCGTCAGACGTAAGGGGTGAGATGTTGCGTTTATTCAACATCTCTTATTCGGAAGAAGTAAAGTCAGGTTCTAAATTGCATTGTTTATCACTACGTCACACTAACCTCATACTTAAGGTTATAGGGTCAAGCCTCACGGGCAATTAGTACTGGTAAGCTTAATGCATTACTGCACTTCCACACCCAGCCTATCAACGTGGTGGTCTTCCACGACCCTTTAGGGGGGTTAAACCCCCGGGAAATCTCATCTCAAGGCGAGTTTCACGCTTAGATGCTTTCAGCGTTTATCTCTTCCGGATTTAGCTACCCGGCGATACCACTGGCGTGATAACCGGTACACCAGAGATCCGTCCACTCCGGTCCTCTCGTACTAGGAGCAGGTCCCTTCAAATTTCCAGCGCCCACGGCAGATAGGGACCAAACTGTCTCACGACGTTTTAAACCCAGCTCACGTACCACTTTAAATGGCGAACAGCCATACCCTTGGGACCGGCTACAGCCCCAGGATGTGATGAGCCGACATCGAGGTGCCAAACTCCCCCGTCGATATGAACTCTTGGGAGGAATCAGCCTGTTATCCCCAGAGTACCTTTTATCCGTTGAGCGATGGCCCTTCCATACAGAACCACCGGATCACTATGACCT
>Ga0265297_10000534_pt1 | contig 110308 bp, 128 predicted proteins | sample Munlanlwell13791_FD_192502 | JGI IMG/M metagenome (GOLD analysis project Ga0265297, IMG submission 192502) | Leachate microbial communities from a municipal landfill in Southern Ontario, Canada - Leachate well 137-91 | ecosystem: Engineered > Solid waste > Landfill > Unclassified | place...
AATTTCTTCTGTAATCTCCTTAATCATTGTCTCTTCTGTCGTTTCTTCTATTGTTGGTTCTTCGGTGATTACTTCGGTGATTAATTGATCCGCTTGTTCTCCTATTGTTTGTTCTCTTTGAACTAATTGCCCTACTGCTTCCTCAATTGTTTCCACAATAAATTCACTTGGACCGGCATTGTTAATTTCCCCAAATTCTCCAATGTTTTCCTGATCAATTATTTCTATTTGTTCCTCTAAGATATTTGGCTGACCAGGTGTTGGAACGGGATCAATCCAATTTGGACTGCCATCAGGAATTCTGGCATAAGATTTATTTTCTGGAACCTGACCATAGTGACCCAAAACCTCCGTGGCATTTAAAGCTCGATTGTATATTTTTACCTCATCAATCAGACCATCAAAAAACATATTTGTGGCGACATTGTTTACCGCCCTAGTACCAAAGAAAATTTTATAATCAGTATTTTCTATGTTTCCTGTTTTTGATTTAAAGTTTTCGCGTGCACCATTAACATAAATTGACATGGTCACACCATCATAAGTACCGACAATATGATACCATTGATCGGCATTCCAACTATTTGTTGTTGAAGATAAATCTACATAGTTTCCGCCTATTCTTAAAATTAATTTTAATCTTCCATTTGCGCCCGGATAATCAAAAAGCAAATAATAAGCATTTTGTTTGTCCACTATTCTCATATTTGAATTTGTTGAATTTATTGTTGTAGCTGGTTTTATCCACGCCTCCATTGTAATTTGATTAGCAATATCTAAGTTACTAGAGTCATTAATTTCGGCATAATTATTAATCCCATCAAAACTTAATCCTTCGTTAACATAACCGCTTGCAAATGTTGCCCCATAATTTGTTCCATTGTTGTTGTTTCCGCTTTGATCTAATAAATCACTATCTAATGGTAAATATAGCGCTATATCATTCGTAGAACCTGGAGTACCACTTACATTATGTTCTGGTAGCGTATAAACATAAGAATCAACCAAAACATCATTTGAATTATAAAGATTCACAGTATCGCCATCATTATTCAAAATATCATTATTCATAAACAACACTAACCAACCATTAGCATCAATCGTTGTAGAATTATCCAAGGTATTGTCTGTTTGTATAAAAATTTGATTATCATCTACGTCTTTAATATACCAACCAGACAAATCTAGCGAATCAGAGGTCTTGTTAAAAATTTCTATCCATTCACCAGAAATACCAATTTGATCATCGTCACCTAATGGATTTGGCAAAAATTCATTCAAAACAACTGGTGGATCCCAATACTTAACCATTATATTGTTATTGATTGTCTCTTGATCATAAAAACCGCCTCCGCCAATTTGTGTGCCATCAAAAATGAAATCGAAATTGCAAGTTTTTCCCTGAATGCTGTCCGGGGTGCCAGTTTGCAATGTTGTGGTAAATGCCCATGTTTCTGGCGCAGAAAACGTAATTGATCCATAGACAAAATTTTTCACTAACCCCGCATAACCAATATCGGCACTATCAAGTATGACTGTTAACTCTAAATAATCGCAAGCATCTCCGGACAAATTATCTACACTAACAGTGTATTGAAAATCAAGTGAACCTTCTTGGTTTAAACCAACGGTTCTGTTCGTTGACTCTCCTTTGCTTATAATTGTTGGAGAAAAGTCACTACTTGAATTTAAACTAAACCCTAATGTTCCGGCAGAAAAAGTGTTCTCATTTGAATCTTCCGTATCATTAAAATAGGAATTTGTTCCGCCCAAAATAGACATACCATAAAAAGCAAAACAAATAACTCCGGCAAAAATTCCTATTTTGCCTAAGCTTTTTCCTATTCTTCGGAATATTCTTTTTTTATAGTTTATCCACTTCATTTTCTTTTAGTTCTTCTTCAACCTTTTTTATTTCTTGTTTTAATTCATTGATTTTTTCATCTTGATTCGCGTCTTTTTCTTTTCTCTTTTTTTTCAATCTCATTATTTCTTTCCAAATTTTTCTAATTTCATCATTAATAATTACAACCGCCGGAATAACTATAATTAATACGAATCCAACTGGTTTTCTCACAAAATCAATCACATAGCCCAAATACGGAACTTTAACAATTGTCTTACCAACTATGTCTGCTTTTTTTATTTCACGCGAATCTACAGAATTATTGGCATCACCCTTAGTGATATAAACTGGTTCGCCTCCAACAACTTTTATTTCCGCAATTCTGTGTGTTGTTGGTGGTGTGGTTTTAGTTATTGGACCAAAAGTAATAATATCGCCAATTTTATAATCACTCATAGGTTTGGTTAAAACAATACTCCCCGTTTTAACTGCTGGTTCCATTGAGCCAGATAAAACTGTTAAAAACTTTATATTTCCCGTTATCGGCAAAACCGAAACAATTAGTAAAATGGCAATTAAAATAATAAACGTGAATATAATATAGTAAATTGTTTTAAATGCTTTTTTCAATGGTTTTTGCGTTATTGTTTTAAGGCCTTTTTCCTTTTGCCCTCACAAAAAGAGAGCAAAAGAGAAAAGCGTTAAAGCTTAACCTCCGTTATAACTAGATTTTTGTGTAATTAAGACGAGATGTTCCTTCAAATAAGATGTTCAAATTATCCCAACCCGCTGGATATGTCGTTGATGGAATAAGCCATACTTTTCCGTCAGTAATACTGTCTGCGGGCGTAACCGTTCCACTAATGGCTATGTTTCTGTCAGAACCGGCTGTTCCCGTTCCCAAGACCAATTGTCCACTGTAGGGATAATTTCCGCTTGGACCAACATAAAGTAGTGTATATCCAATGCTTGGGGTTCTTACCTTTCCGTTAAAACTGAATGTCAAACTTGATCCCGATACATTATAATTTAAGGTACCATTAATATCGTCTGTGGTAATAACCTGATAACTACTATCTTTGTTCTCCATGGTTAATGTAGCAGTAGATTCATCTATTCCAGTTGTTTGATTAAGAGCAAGAGTGAAGTCTGCTACCACGCTATCACCTTGAATTGTATTGTCTACTGTTGTGTCAACAGAAAGATGAAGAACAATAGTTTTTTCAATCCCGGCATTCAATGTTGTTAATAAAAGATCGCTTACTCCGGTAAGTTCATTTAACGTAAAAGTACCTTTATCTTCTCCTTCAATTACAACATTAACATCAATATTCTCTCCTAAATCACCACTTCCTGCCGTTTGGAACTCTGATGATGTACCTTCGGTGTTTACAGAACTACCACTTGCTAAAAGAAGATTACCACTTATTGTTCCGGTGTTTTTAACCGTATAGGTAATATCTCTAGACCAACCTGGTGCAATATTCCCAACAACAACCGGAATAATTCCTTCGTTTTGTCCATTTACGGCAAGATTTAATGTTCCTGCTGTAAACGTATTTCCCGTTGAAGTTTCGGTATCAGAGAAATATGCAATAGTTCCACCAATTGCAATCGCTCCAACAACTCCAACAATCGCTAAGCTTAATATAATCTTTTTCATATTTATTAATTTAATTACTTATTATTAATTTATTGTGTTTTTATCCTCCTTCCCGACCTTTGGAATTGTTTTTGCGAAATTAAAAAAACTCTTTCTACATCCCCCTAAAACAGAGGCTTTTGGAAAAAGTCTTCGGCTCGCTCTGATAAATTAGACATTGTCTAATCATCATCTTATTTAAAAACCACCAAAGCAAACTCCCTCCTAACGGATAAAGTCCTCCTTGGTAGTTTCGTTTTATGGTTTCAGTTTAGCACCTTTAAAAACCTTGTCAATAGCTTAAACCGAAAAGCGGTCATCCGTAGGATGACCGCTTTATATTATCAATTTTCCAATTATTCGCTTTTTTTATTAAATAATTTTACCAACCAACCGAATAAACTAAATTTACTTTCGTTGTCTTCTATAAAATTTTCTATTCTTAATCTCTCTTGCTCCATTGTTTGAATTTGCAATTGTAATTCGGCTTTATCTGCTTCGGTTGTTGCGTCTTCCATTAGTCCAGTTAATTTTTCTAATCTATTTCTCGTTTGTACCATTTCGCTTCTTAGCGCTCCAAGATTTTTATAATTTGAACCGAATAAAAACGTCTTTATTTTGTTCCTTTCCTGAATTGATTCTATCTCATCGGCAATTTTTTCTCTAACCTGATTTTGTTCTTGGGCAATTAATCTTACTTGTTCACCAATTCCACCTTTCTGATTATCGGCGATATCTTGTAATTTTTGAACGAAATCAGCAACCATGCTTCGATGCTCCTCGCCCAATCCTTCATTGTTCTTCTCTAATTTGCAGTCCTTCGGACAATTTTCTTTGGTTTCAGCACAAGGACAACCTGTTCCCATACAAACTACTTCTTCGCAGGTTTTATTTCCGCATTTATCAACACAAATTTCCGGAGATTGGTTTTGATTCTTATTTTTTTCTTGGTCAGCCATTGCCACAGAAAAAACTCCAGCTAAAACAATAACCATAAAAACTATAAATAAAAGTTTTGTTTTTTTCATAATTATATTATAGCACATTTATTAGCCATTAGCCCCAACCAGAGTTGAACTGGTGTTTCCAGAATGAGAATCTGATGTCCTAACCACTAGACCCGCCTCGCGTCGACTTGCGTCTAGCGAGTCGAGGCGGGCCAGCCTCGACTAGACGTCGAGTCTAGGCGGGCGATGTGGCCTTATTATAAACATTAATAGCGCTATGGAGAGTCGAACTCCAGTTTTCAGAATGAGAATCTGATGTCCTGGCCACTAGACGATAGCGCCTCAATTTTTAACTTCGAATAATTTTTTAACAAATTTTCTACCAGCACAACTTTTTAAATATTTTTCTCTTATTCGAGCTTCGATTAACGTAACATATTCTTCTTTATAAAACAATTTCCATGGAATGTGTTTTTTTGTAGAAAAATTCTGACCACTGTTGTGTTCTTTAATTCTTCGTTCTAAGTCGGTAGTGCTTCCGACATAAGTTATATTATTTTTTTGACTTAATAATATATAAACGAAAGGCATATGTCCTAACCACTAGACCCGCCTCGCGTCGACTTGCGTCTAGCGAGTCGAGGCGGGCGAAGGCGCCTTGTTTTTTATTTCATTACGATTTCTTCAATCACTTTTTCCATTTGCATGGACCGAGAACCCTTTATAAAAATAACATCGTTTTCTTGTATTTCTTTTTGCACAACTAATTTTGCCTCTTCGGATGTGGAAAATTTGAAAATTTTATTTTCATCAAATCCAATACTGATTGCGCCCTGCGCAACAAATTCCGCACGATTCCCGATTGCAAAAATCATATCTGCAATTTCGCCAGCTTTTTTGCCAAGTTTAATATGCGCTTCTTCGGAATATCTGCCGATTTCTAACATATCACCTAAAACCGCAACTTTTCGTCTTTCCGTAAAAACTTTCAAGGCATCAAGCCCCGCTTCCATTGATAAAAGCGCTGCGTTATAACTATCGTCAACAATTAAAGTATTTTTTATTCCTTTAAGCAAATGCATTCTTCCCGACAATGGCTGAATGGTTTTAAGCGCTTCAGAAATTTCTACAAGATTTAAATTGAAGGTAATTCCTACTGCTGCTGCCGCCAAAGCCGAATATAAATGCTGAACCCCTAAAACATTTATTAATTTTGCCGGAACACTGCTCCCCTTGAAATCTAATTTAAAATTAAGCTCGCTAACATTTTCTTTGTCAGATAAAATTTTTAATTCATAATTAGTTGCCTTAATATCCGCTTTCTCGTTTAGCCCATAGGTTAGAACTTTAGCATTAATATCATTCCCCATTTTTCTTACTCTCTCATCGTCATGGTTTAAGATTGCAATCCCCTCTTTGTCTAGTTTTTTAACCAAAGTGCTTTTTTCTTCGGCAATTTTTTCCGGACTTCCAAAAAATTCGACATGTACTGGAATTTCACCAACAGTTGTTATTACCCCAACTTTGTGTTTTACAAAATTAAGCAAATACTCAATATCTTTTGGTTTGTCTGCTCCCATTTCTAAGATTAGAAAATCGGGATATTTAACTCTAAAAATAATCATCCAAAAAATTTTAACAAATTTAGGAATCCATCTTAAAATTGAATTCCCTCCCGTTTTTAAATTAAAAACAGTCAGCGGAACTCCAATTTCATTATTATAATTTTTTTCATTTTTTCTAACGCGTTTTTCGCCAAAATGATTTTTCAAAACAGTATAGATTGCCTCTTTTGTCGAGGTCTTGCCCACGCTCCCAGTAATACCAATAATAATTGGCTTATATTTTTTTAAAGCAATGGTTGCTAGTTTTTTTAATATTTTTTGTAAAATTTTTCTCATTTGTTTCTTGTTTCTTGGTTATTGGTTATTCCGAGGGGGCTATTTCGTAGTAATTCAAAATATATTTTGCTATTTCTCCGAAAAGCGGGGCTGATGTGCTTTCTGCGTATTTTGCGCCAATTGGCTTATCTAATTTTACAATCATGGAAAATTTAGCGTCGAATGCGGGAAAAAATCCTAAAACAGTGTGAATTGTTTCGTTCTCTAAATATTTTTTTGTTTGCGGATCTGGTATTTGTGCTGTTCCAGTTTTTGCAGCAATTGAATATCCGTCAACCCCTGCTCTTTGCGTGTGACCATTTTTTACGACGCTTACAAGCATCGCTGTTGTCCGTGAAGCTGTGTCTGAAGAAATTACTCTTCTTACTTCTGACGATTGTATTATTTTTTCCTTACCGTTAGAGTAAATGATTCTGTCCACAACATAAGGTCTCATTAAAACCCCGTCATTAGCAATTGCCCCGAATGCCGCAACTAATTGAATTGGGGTAACAGCAATCCCCTGCCCAAAAGATATATTTGCGTATTCAAAATCTCTATTTGTTTGAAGGTTCACAGTATTTCCTTTAACCTCGCCGTTTAAATCAATTCCCGTTTTATCGGCAAATCCAAATTTTTCAACATAATTCTTAAAATCGATTTTCCCCAGTTTCTGCTGAGCAAAAACTGCTCCTGTATTCAAAGATTTTTCCAATACCTGCGTCATCGTTTGCACTCCCTCGCCCTTTTTTAATGCATTTTCTATTACCTTCCCCGATATTTCTACTTTTCCCGTATCGTTATAAGTAGTTTGCGGAGTAATAACTCCCTTGTCAAGCGCGGCAGCAATTGTTATTGGTTTAAAAACTGAACCCGGCTCATACAAACTCTGGACTGTCGGATTTACAAAAACGCCTATGTTTTTAACGTTACCATAATTATTAGGATTAAATTTTGGTGAACTTACCATTGCCAAAATTTTTCCTGTTTTTACTTCCATTATAACTACGCTTCCACCCGCGGAATCAAATTTATCAATATATTCTTGCAACTTCTGCTCAACAAAAATCTGTATGTTGGAATCAATTGTTAAAACTAAATCAGCTCCTTCTTCGGGTTTCTCAATTATTTCTTTGGTTACCGGGATAAATTGACCCTTGCTATCTTTTTCCATTAACGCTAATCCAGTTTTTCCTGCTAATTCTTCCTGATAAGATTCTTCTATTCCATATTGGCCCTCGCTTTGCTGATTTTCAAATTGTCTTACAAAACCGATTAGATGACAAGCCGTTTCGTTAGATGGAAAATATCTTCTGGATTGAGTTTCAAAACTTATTCCCTCCAAATTTAAATTTTTTATTTTTTCAACAACGACTCCGTCAACCTTATCTTTTAATGGCTCATATGGATCGTCTGGCTTGTTAATTCTTTCTTGTATTGTTATTGGGCTAATACTTAAAAGAGGAGCCAATAAATCTGCGGTCTCCTCTTTTGCTGTTATGTTTTTAGGAATAGCGTATACTTTATAAAAATTTTTATTTATCGCAACTGGAAAAAGAGAGGAAATTGATTCTTTTCTGGCGTATCTGTCCTGCATGTAAATTTCTCCGCGACCAGGATAAATATTTTGGTATTCCTGTTGTTGATTTTCGGCTTTAACCTGATAGGAGCTGTGCTTCAAAACTTGAAGTGTAAACAAACGAAAAACTATAAAAAGAAAACAAAAAAAGACCGCAATAACCACAAAGTGAAAACGCCACTTCTTCATATTAATTACTGTACCAACAAAGCACTGGATTTTGGCAAAGAAACATAATCAATTTTTTGCGCTTTTGTCATTTCTAGGTTGTCGCTTTTTGCCCCTAACGCATGAATTGATTTTAGATTTGAAACCTCAACTTGAAGATTTTTATTTATAGAATCTAATTCATTTGCCTGCTTTGTTAAATTTCTTATTTCATATCCTTTTGCGACAATATTATTTGTTACAAAAATATACAAAAATCCACAAACAAAGACAGCGAAAATAAAAACCCAAGCCAAAAATCTTTTTATCTTTTTGTCTTGGCGTGCCTCTGTTCTATACCCAGAACAACGAGAACGAACGATATTCGAATGCACCAAACTTGCTACGGTCATAAAATTAATAAATTCTAATTTCTAATATCTAAATCCTAAACATTTTTAAATTTTAATTTTTAAACTTATTTAGAATTTGGAATTTAGGATTTAGGGTTTACTTGGGTGGGGGTCTGCCCCACCTAAGGATCCAAGTGAAAACTTAGATCTCCCCAATATACATCGCTGCTCGCAGTTTTGCACTGCGGCTACGAGAATTAGCAATAATTTCTGCCCTTCCAGCAGTAATCGGTTTCTTGGTCAGAATTTTTATCTTTCCTTGTTTTTCTAAGTCTTTAAAGAACCATTTTACAATCCTATCTTCTAATGAGTGAAACGAAATAACCACTACTCTACCCTCTTTGTTTAAAATTTGAAAAGCTTGTTCTAATCCCTTTTTGAGATTTTCCATTTCATCATTCACCGCTATTCTTAATGCCTGAAAAATTCTTGCCGCAACTCTATCGGCCCTGCCTCGCCCATCGGCGGGTCTGCCATGACCACCTCTTGAAAAAGGAACGCTTTTTTTAATTATTTCGAATAACTGCGAAGTTGTCTGAATCGGTGCCAATCCCCTGTGTTGTACAATTCTCTGGACAATTTTTCTGGCAAATCTTTCTTCACCGTATTCTCTAAAAATCTTAATCAATTCTTCTTCTGGCCAAGTATTTATAATTTCTTGAGCGGTTACTGCTTGGCTATTATTGAAAATCATTGTCAGGGGTTCGTCTTTTTTGTATGAGAATCCCTTCCCACTTTCATCAAGTTGCCAGCTTGATAATCCTAAGTCAAATAAGACGCCGTTCACTTTAATAAAATTATTTTCCCCTGCAATTGTTTTTAAATCTTTAAAATTCCCACTGACCAAAATTAGTTTTTCGTTTGGTTGGATTCTTTTTAATGATTCGCTGTCTGCATCAATCCCTAAAATTTTTCCGTTTGGTTGGGTCTTATTTAATATTGCCAAACTGTGTCCGGCTTCTCCGACAGTACAATCTATAAAATTTTGATCTGGTTTCGGATCCAAATATTCAATTACTTCATTTAAAAGGACTGGTTTGTGCATAGGACGTTAAACGCCCAAATTACCTAATCGTTCTGCAATATTATCAACTTCTTTTTCGCTTTGTTTTTTAAATATATTCCATTTCTCTTCGTCCCATATTTCTAAACGATTATAAACTCCGGCGATTATTACATTCTTTTTTAATTGAGCATAATCTTTTAAATAATCAGGAACAAGGATTCTCCCTAAAGAATCTAAGTCAACCTCACTTGCTCCTGCAAGCATTAATCTTCCAAATTCTCTCGTGTCCTTTTGACCAATTGGCAGGTTGCTTAATTTCTCAACCAGTTTCTGCCATTCTTTTGAGGGATAAACAAAAAGACAGTTATCCAGTCCCCTGGTAATAACTGCTTTAGCGCCAAGCTCCTTCCTGATTTTTGCAGGAATTGCTAATCGCTTTTTGTCATCTATTGTGTGCGTATATTCACCAATTAACATAGATTATCCCCAATTAAGATTACTTATTAACACTTTTATCCACAGTTAACCACTACAAATACATTTTAATCCACTTTAAATATCCGTGTCAACCCCTGCCTATCGGTAGGCAGGCCGACGCAAGAAAAAACAAAAATTCCCTCTACACAGAGGGAATTTACATAAAGACCACTTAAAAGTTATGCACAGGTTTTACACTCCGCCACCAATTTTGCTTGCTTCAATTTTTACAAAATCTCCGCGTTTTAAATTTTGTTCCAAAATTATTTTTGCCACACGACTTTCAATTTCGTCTTGAATAACCCTGCGCATTGGTCTTGCGCCAAACTCTGGTTTATATCCAAGCGCGACAATTTTTTCAATTAAATCCGGAGTAATCATTAAGCGTACCCCTGTTCCATCCAATAATCTTTTTGCTAAATCATTCATCATTAAAATAGCAATCTTGATTAAGTGTTCGTGGGCCAATGGCTTAAACACCACTACGGCATCAAAACGATTTAAAAATTCTGCCCTGAAAATTCCTTCTTTCATTAAATAATCCACAAGATCATCTTTAAATGTTTGTAAGTCTCTCCCCTGCTTTACGCATTGTCTAATTAACTCTGCGCCAGCATTCGAAGTACCAATAATAATTGATTCCGAGAAATTTATTTTTTTACCAAAAGCATCGGTTAAAAATCCTTCGTCTAAAACTTGTAAAAATAAATTCAAAATATTGGGATGGGCTTTTTCAATTTCGTCCAAAAGAATTAAAGAAAATGGATTATCCGATACCGCTTTGGCAAGAAGACCGGGTTCATTTTTTTCCGCAAAACCAATTAAACGACTAATTGTAGAAACCTCTTGATATTCCGACATATCAAATCTTATCATTCTGGTGTCTGAACCAAAATACGCTTCCGCCAGTGCTTTTGAGGTTTCGGTCTTGCCAACGCCAGTGGGTCCCAAAAACAGAAAACTCCCAATGGGTCTTTTTTTGTTTTTGATCCCTACTCGAGCCCTGCGCATTGCTTGAGAAATGGCTTTTATTCCCTCTTCTTGATCAACAACTCTTTGATGAATTCTTTGCTCTAACTCGAGAAGTTTTTTCTTTTCGTCTTCTTGGATTGCTCCAATTGGAATTTCAACTCTTTCGGAAATAATTCGATTAACGTATTCTGGTGGAATTATTTTTTCCCTTTTTTGTTTCGCGTAAATTAAAACCTCAGTTAAAATATCAATGGCTTTTTGTGGAAATGGCTTGTCTTGAATATAGCGATCAGTCAATTTAACAATATTTCTTAAAACTTTATAGCTTACCGCAATTCTGTATCTTTTTTCTAAACCAGGAAGCATATCTTCAAGAATAAAAATTATTTGTTCTTCCGTTGGTTGGTTTATTTCAACCTTAACGAATAAATTTTTAACCGAAGCATTACTTTCAATGTATTTATGGAAACCATCAAAAGTGGTAAGTCCAATAATTTGAAAGTTCGGAGAATTTAAATATGGCAACAAAATTGAAGTAATATCAACTGCTCCGGGCCCTTTATCAACTCCTAAATAATTATGGATTTCATCAATAATTAAAACAATGTTCCCAGCATTAATTGCTTCAGAAAATACAATTCTTAATCTTTCCAAAATATCTCCCGGGTTGTTTATGCCCGATAAAACTGCCTGCATATCTAACTCTAAAATTCTTTTATCATTCAAATTTGAGAAAGATCTCCCCTCCATGACTTTTTTTGCAAAGCCGTAAGCAATCGTTGAGCGCCCAGAACCAGATTCTCCAACCAATAAAACATTGTTTTCTCCGCTACGAGATAAAATTCTTTCTATGGCGTAAATTTCTTTTTGATGCCCGAGCAAATGGATGGACAAGTCTTTTTTCTCCATTATTTCGTTTATATCAACGCTATAACGATCCAGGTTTACGGTATATCCAGCCGACCAACGCTTACCTACTCCTCGTTTTTTTAATAGATTTTCTAACCTCCAAAATTGTTTTTTTCTTCTAATCTCATTTTCAATATAATTTTCCCAAATTGCAACTCTGTCTACGTCTTCCGATGTCATTTCAAACGATGATAAAATTTCTCTAAAATTTTCGTCTTCTTCTGCCGTGGCCACAAGAAAATCTCTAATATCAACGTTTTTATGAAAATTAGAAATCGCGTATGTTGTTGCCTTTTTAAGGGCTAAAATAAAATTATATTCATCAACACTCGCCTCAATCGGCTTTTTAATTTCTGCCAACAACCTCTCTTTAAACAAAGATTGATTCAGCCCGAGTTTTGTAAAAATATCGTTACCCCTTAAATCGTTCCAAAAATAATAAACAACAGCAAATACGTTAAGACCACGTTTATTTTTTTGACAGAATTTTAATGCCCTAACAATTGCTCTTACGACTCTAAAATCTAAATATTCAGCTAAATTAATGTCTTTAATTTTTTCCGCAGCGATTCTTTCTGCCAAAGATGTTTTTAATAAAAAATTCTGGCGCAAAGCATCAACAAATGCAGTATATATAACACAAATTACAAAACAACATACTAAAATCACAAACAAGGCAAAACTTTGTTGCGAATTTATTCCAAAAATTCCCGATTTTAAAAATCCTGCAAAAAAGATTAAAGCAATTAGAATAAAAACCGAGCCCACAATTCTAATGCTTTTTATGGGAAAAGCCTTGTCTAACTGCACTGATTTATAAACAAGATTGTTTTTTTCTAAATCAAACATAAATCAAAATAATAAAATTATACTCAACACAAGAAGTCCCAAAATTATTATTGGTAAAACAAGCCATAAAATAAAAAATATTGCCCCCACGACAATAGTTAAAATTAAATATATTATTCCCGCAATGATTGTAAAAAATCTTACGACGAATCCTAGTCCACGAGAAATTGCATTAAAAACAATATATTCAAAAAACTTTTTGAAATTCAATCCTTGTGGTTTTTTAGTAATATCTCTTTTCCATGGCGCAAATAATGTTTTGAGAAGTAGCGAAATTGAAAAATAATTTATTGCGAAGATAATAAAATTTTTCCAGGCAGTTAAAACATTTTTCGCCGCCTCACCATAATACCATTTCCAAAATACCAAGACTATCGACATATGTATTAATTATACAATATTTTAAAGAAATAAAAAATGCGCGCGGATGGAATCGAACCATCAATCTCTGCAATGTGAATGCAGCGTTTTACCATTAAACCACACGCGCTAAATCACCAAAGATTTAGCTTGTTTATTAAAATGTCTTTATTTTCGTTAATCAAATCTCTCACAAGGCGGTCGTACATATCATAACGATAGTTAAATTCTTTTGCCGACATTGAAACACAATTTAATTCTTTCCCCACTTCTGCTTCCAGGTTTTTTAAAAATGTTGTTAATTTTCTCGGATTTATTTTATCGCCTACAATTAAAATGTCTGCGCCATCTGTTTCGTTATTTCTAAAAATTCCGCCTAAAACTAATAATTTGATATTCCCTATTTTACGGACATTATTAATTAATTCACTTTTCGAAGAAATTGTTGATTTTAAAACTAAATTTTTTAATTCTTCAAAAAAGTCAAAATTCGAATTCAAAGAATAACCAATTCTCCCCTGCTTCTTTCTGCTGTCAATCAACCCAATTTTTTCCAATTTTTTAATTTCTTGTCTTACAGCCGATTTATTTGCTCGCGCCATTTTTAAAATTTCTTTTGCCTGAAAAACATCAACCGGATTTCGGAAAAAGAATTTCATTAACTTAACTTTTGCCAGCGATTCGAATAATTGTTCCAATGCCCCTTTATTAATTACGTTTTTAGGTTTATGTGTTTTTGCTTTGTGTTTTCTTGTTTTTTTTGTTTTTTTAACCGGACGTCTAATTCTTCCGATTTTTCTAACTTTTTTAATTTTTCTATTTTTTTTGTGTTTTAAAACCCTTCTCGCCTTTTTGGCCGATTTTTTAATTTTTCTTACTAGTTTTCCGCGAGAGACGGATCGGCCCTGAGCCGATTTCTTCTTTTTTTTCATATTTTCATACTACCCCTAAATTCTGCTTTTGTAAAGAGTTTTTTTGTGATAAAATGATATTTATGGATTCGGAAAATCTTAGTTTATATTTCCGTGAAATCGCCTATCAAGACCCCAAAAAGAAAAAAGATTCGGTTTGTGGGGTTTTTTCTTATGAGGCAATCAATATTGAAGACCTACAACTAGGAAATCTTTATATTGTTGGAAAAATTTCAAATATTCCTAAAAAACAATATAAAAATTCTGATTTTTTGCTCGGTCTTTTGATTTCGGTTATTAAGCGTGAATTTTATTTAAATTATCAAAGAACAACTCTCGAAGCATTAGAATCGGCACTTCAAAACGCAAACATCTATTTAAATGACTTTGCAAAAAAAGGACACACTGCATGGATTAATAATCTGCATTTGGCGTGCTTGGTTTTTTCCAAAAACAATATTCATGTCGGCCAAACTGGCAACATGATTATCCAATTGTTTCGTTCTGGAACAATATCAAATATCGGTAAAAACATCAAAACAACTGCACAAGCAGACCCAAATAAAACATTCTCCAATATCGCCAGCGGAAAAATTGAAAAAGGAGATAAAATTTTAATTGCAACCAATAATTTATCAGAAATTTTATCCTTACAAAAAACCAAAGAATTAATCATAAAACATACCACCGATAAACTATATCATCATATTAAAGATAATCTTAAAGAGGAATCTTTGGCCTGTCTATTATTGGATGCGGAAATCCAAACACCAAAAGAAGAGGAGGAAGAATCAAGGCCGATAATCGAAGAAAAAGAACCAGAAATAAAATTAATTTTAAAAAAATTTGTTAATTTAAAGGCAGATCAAATTAATAAAATAATAGAAGATCAGATAACGCTTCCAAGCAAAATAACCAATTTCTTCTTGGCTCATCATGTTATAAAATACGTTCTTGTGCTATTTTTGGGGTTAATAATTATTATTTCTCCCTATTTAATAATAAAATTAAATTATGATATCAAAATACGGACAATCAACGGATTAATGCAAAGAATTACGGAAACCATCGAAAAAAGCCAATTATCTCTAACTTACCAAAACCAAATCGAAGCAAGAACATTTTTAAAACAAGCAGATGTTTTAATGAATAATGCCAATTCTTTGTTTGCAAAATTATCCGAAGGTGCACAAAATAAAATATTGAACAATTTAGAAACCGTAAAAGAATCCTTTAATAAGCAAAGAAATAGTTTAAATAATGTTATTAGCATTGTAGAAACTGAAAAAATAGCCGATCTTTCGGAAAATACTTATAGCTTCATTCCTAACGGTATTTTAAAACTAGAGAATTTTCTTTATTTATATGAGTTGACTTCCGGATTTTTATACAAAATTGATTTAATTAATAATTCTTCTGAATTAACCTTTCTTTCCTCAAAAGATACATTCAAGCTCGGAGCAGCAACTTCCGACGAAGTATTACTTCTGGCAAATCCAGAAAAAATCGCTGTCTATAATTATAATGAAAAATATAATCTCTATCTTTTAAGGCCAAATTTGGAAAATACATTCAACATTAAAGATATGTTCAGTTATGATAATAATTTATTTTTTTTAGACACGCGGAGATTAAATATTTTTAAATATACTAAAACCGAAGATATTTTAAATGGCACACAATGGATAATTAAAGGACCGACTGACGAACTGATAAATGCTGTTTCTTTAGCTGTTGATGGTGATATATATGTCTCTACTGATTCCGGCGGAGTTTTCCAATATTCCAAAGGCATTAGAACAAAAGAGTTAAAATTTGATATTGCCCCCCCATTGGCACAGGCTGGGCAGATATTCACATCAACAAGTTTAAAAAATCTTTATATTTTGGACGCACAAAACACCAGAATAATTTCTTACGATAAAAAAGACGGATTAATAAAACAATATTCTGTTCCAGAATTAAAAAATCTCCGTGATCTTTGGGTAAATTCTGACGAACAAACCGTTTACCTTTTAAATGGACTAGAAATACACAAAATACAAATCTAAAGATATTTTAGCGCGATTAAAAAATCCGCCAATAATGCGGATTTTTTAATACAAAATTTTTATAAAATTATTTTAACTCAACTGTTGCGCCAACGCCTTCTAATTTTGTTTTTAATTCTTCAGCTTCTTCTTTTTTAACATTTTCTTTAATAACTTTTGGAACACCGTCAACAATTGCTTTAGATTCTTTTAAACCAAGTCCGGTAATCTCACCAATAACTTTAATTACTTGAATTTTTTGATCTCCAGTGGCTTTTAATTCAACATTAAAAGCTGTTTTTTCTGCTTTTTCAGCGCCTGCTTCTCCGGCAACCGCACCACCAGTCATCATTGGCATAGCAGCCATTGCGCTGACGCCAAATTTTTCTTCTAAAACTTTAACTAATTCCGATAAATCCAAAACACTCATTTTTTCGATTTCATCAACAAGTTTTTTGAATTTTTCCGGAACTTGAACATCTTTTTTTTCTTCTGTCATATTATTATGATGCTAATCTACTAATCTTATGCCAATCTACAGACTGCGAATTTGCAGTTCGAAATATTGGCATTAAATTTGCATATTCGCATTATGATTTATTACTTATTGCGTTTAACACGCCAACCAAATTTCTTAAGTTCCCATGCAAAACATTTGCAAAACCATTGATCGGACTTTTAATTGAGCCGACTAATTGTGCTAATAAAATTTCTCTTGAAGGAATTTTTGATAATGCTTTAATTTCTGCAACGGATAAAACCCTACCCTCAACCATACCGCCCAAGATTTTAAAATTTTCGTTCTCTTTGGCAAGCTTGGCGAGGACCTTAATTAAAGATATTGGGTCTTTATAGCCAAAACTTGATGCCAACGAACCATTAAACTGAGACAAGTCCATTTCCTTGCCTTCTTTTTTGAGGGCTATTTCCATCAAGGTTTTTTTTGCTACTCTATATTCCCCTTCGAGTTTTTTAAGTTCTTTGCGGATTTTTTGAACATCTTTTACTTTAACTCCTTTTGCGTCAGTAAAAATCAAAGATTTCTGGCGTTTAATTTTGTCAGCTAACTCCTTTATAACTTCTTCTTTTTGTTTTTTTGTTAACATAGTTTTTTAAACAAAAATCTGCGACCTTTTCGCAGACACATAAACTTAAAATCAAAATTGATTCTAATTTTTGCCTCGATAGGATTTACTTTTATACCTATTGTCTGCGGCTATTTAATTATGAATTTATATTATTATATTTTAAAATCCGTGTCAAGAGGCGAAAACTACACTGGATTAGAGCTTGTTTTTTAAAAAGCCCTTGAAAATTAATATCAAATGCGGTAAGGTATAAATGTAAGCAAAAAGATAATATATTGAAGTCCGTTCATTACAACAATCATAATTGTTATTCGTGCATAAATAACAAAATACCGAAAAGGAGAAAAACAATGAAAACACTTGGCTTAGTCGTGCTGTATTTCACGCTCGGCTTTGTCGAGTGGTATCTAGCAACAATCCGAACGTGGGCTATTGCGCAAAAACGCGCAGTACAAGCAGCCGCTATTGCTTTTATTGAAGAATCTTTGAGCATTTTTGTCTTTGTATATGTTATTTTCAACAAAGATCGATGGTGGTTACTCATATTTGGAGTATTCGGTGGCGCCGTAGGCATCTATATCGGCATAAGGAGGTCAAGATGAAAAAATGCGTTGTTTTGCCTGACATCCACTTTCCCGAACATAACGAATCGGCAGTTAATGTTGTTCTCAGGTTTATAAAGTGGTTTGTTCCAGACATTATAATTCTTTTGGGTGATGCCATTGACATGTCCCCGATTGATCATTGGAAAAAAGAAAAGGGAAATCTGCGAGGATTCGAAGGCAAAAGATTAAAACACGACTATCGTGATTTTGACAAGAAAATTTTGTCACGAATCGAAAAAATGTGCCCAAAGGCCCGTAAAATTTATATGGGCGGGAACCACGAACACTGGGCAGAACTTCTTGTGGACGAATGTCCGCAACTCGCAGAAATGGTTGAACCGGAATATGTTTTACGGCTCAAAGAAAGAAAGTGGGAATGGATACCATATCTTGTAAAACAAAATAATGGTGGTATCCGCAGAGGCATTCTCAAAATTGGCAAATTGACATTTGTTCACGGAGAATATACAAACAAATATCATGCCAACAAAACATCTGAGACATTCATGAAATCCGTGCTGTATGCCCATACCCACGACCTCCAAATGATTACGAAAGTCACGGTTGAAGACCCGAACGACTTCCACACCTGCCAGTCCATCGGTTGTTTGTGTGATCGTTCGCCCCAGTATCTTTGGGGCAAACCGAATCGCTGGGTACATGGATTTGCCGTTGTCTATTTCCAAGATAACGGAAACTTCAACACCTATGTGCCCATAATCATTAAGGGGAAATTCGTTTTCGCCGGAAAAACTTTTTCTGCCCGACCTTGATTTGGCTTGGGGAGAGCCAAAAATCTCCCCACTAAATTTATGAACACAAAACAACTAACAGAAGAAAAATTAAAATGGGTAGCTTGTGATTTAGATAAAACTATCGCACACAATACTGGCTATCCGGAATTTAATTTATTAGAACCAATTATTGGGACAAAAGAATATTTAGATAAATTGGTTGCAAACGGATATAAAATAATCATTCACACTTCGCGAGCATGGAATGAATATGACATAATAGAAAAATGGCTTGATGACTGGAAAATTCCGCACAGAAGAATTGTTTGCGGAAAATTATTTGCCAAATATTATATAGATGACAGAAACATTGATTTTAATGGTGATTGGGGGGAAGTTTATAAAAAAATAACAACATCATAACAACTGAATTTTTGCTTTTAAATTCTAATCTGTCTAAATAAAAAGGGGCGCGCCGCTGACGCCCCGTTTTAAGACACAAAATCCACCTTGTGTTTGTTCTCCCAGACGCGGCTGGCCTGGAAGCGACATGGTTAACGAAAACCCGTTTACATAAGACGAGAAAAGTGGATTTTTCTCATCAAACTTTTGGGACAATCGTTAACCACATTATTGCCATAATTATAACATAATCACAAAGTTTGTTAATAAAAATTAATAGAAACAAAATCCGAGAAAAGTGCCCTGGATTTTTTTAATATTTTACTTAGCGGATAACCGGACTGGATTGGGATAATTCAATCCGCACTTTTTCTTCGTACCAATCATAGTTTCCATCATGATATGCTGGAGCGACTACTCCGTATAATTTTATCTCGCTCGTTAATAAAAATTTCCTGAAATATTTTAATTTTTTCTTAACTGGCGGAATTAGCCCCTTATAAATCTTGTCCAGATACATTGGGTCCATTTTTGAAACTCTGATAATTTTTTTAAACCATGCCCTGTAAAGAATATAACTTATTACAGGAATTGCCGTATTCATTACCTTTGAGCTCGTAGGCTTTTTTACTCCTTCGATAATCTGACATTCCCGCCCAATCGCCAAATAAAATAACAGTTCATCGCTCAATTGTTCAAGTATTCTATTCCACGCCTTTCTTTCAATATGAGAAGATTGAATTCTTACGATTCTCGGGTAATCTGCTATGTTTACAGCCTCTAATCCTGTGGTTAAATTATAAAAATAAAGCATAATTCTACCTCCTTTTGTTTAAATTTGAAGAACAAGAAAAAATTTGAACCTAATCAATTATTTAAATATTTAATCTTGTTTTGATTGTGTTCTTCAATGGTTTTGGAATAAATAATTGTACCGTCGGAGGCATTCAGAAAATATAAATAATCTGTTTTCTGCGGATTAAGCGTTGCTTTAATTGCTGATAATCCTGGATTGTTTATCGGTGCAGGCGGAAGACCCAAGTGAAGATATGTATTATATGGTGATTCTATGCGCGTATCTTCGTATGTATATTGTGCCTTATCTACTCCTAAAATATAAGCGATTGTAGCGCATGACTGCAAAGGAATTCCCTTTTCAATTCTTTTCCAAAAAATACCAGAAACAATTGCCTTGTCTTCATCGGTTTTAACTTCTTTTTCAATAATACTTGCCATAATTATTGCATCGCGTAATTTCATGCTGGAGTCGGTTAATAAACTTTTGGAAATTCCGCTTATTTTGCTCAAAAAATTGTCATACATTTTTTCTATAACCATATCTACGCCCGAATCTTTGTAAAAATAGTAGGTATCGGGAAATAAATAACCCTCTTTTTCTACTGAAATTTTTTCGTCTTTACCAATAACACTATTTTCTTTTAATCGTGATTCAATTTTTTTTATGTCCCAGCCCTCGGGAATGGTTATTTTTATGTAATTTTCATTTGTTTCGCCGTTCACGATTTTTCTCGCAATTTCTGCAACACCCATATTAGAATTTAATAAATACTCTCCTGCCTGTATATGACTAGTGCTCCCTTTAATCCAAAGATAAAATACAAATCCCCATTTGCTATTTATAATCTCCTCGTCTTTAAGCACCTGCGCTGTTTCGTCAGAACCTAATCCTTTTTCAATAATTACAATTTTATCTTCACCGGAACATTTGGGACTTATCAAGCTAAAAACTGCAATTAATACAAAAATAACAGCAAAAATTATTATTACCGTTTTTCTGTTTTGAAATAATTTAATTATTTTATCAAATATAATTTCCATATTTGGCAGGCCCGGGAGGAATCGGACCCCCGACTAAGGTTTTGGAGACCTTCGTGATACCACTTCACCACGAGCCTAATTCTCTATTTTTTTGCTTCTTTATGAACCGTATTTGTTCTGCACCATTTGCAGAATTTTTTCAACTGCAATTTTTTCTCAACAGTTTTTTTGTTTCTGCGAGTAAAATGATTGACGCGCTTGCATTTTTCACAAGCCATTTTTACAGTATAATCTTTTTTCATATATTTTTTTATCCCGACGCTTTGGTCGGGACCCCGACTTATACGTCGGGGCTTATTTAAAAGCCGACAGTGAGAATCGAACTCACGACCTGCTCCTTACCATGGAGATGCTCTACCACTGAGCTACGTCGGCAGATACCGTCGACACAAAGAAATGGGAGCGGGAGGACTCGAACCTCCGAAGCCGTGAGGCGACAGATTTACAGTCTGTTGCAATAGCCGCTATGCGACGCTCCCCCAAAAGCCATCTCTCGGATTCGAACCGAGGACCTACTGTTTACAAAACAGTTGCTCTACCGCTGAGCTAAGATGGCAGATTAAAATTATCGTCCTGATTATCCCCGTTCTCTTTTTGTTTATTTTTTCTTAAATGACTGGTTATTTTGGTTAAAAGATTGTGCAATTTTAGAACAAAAAGATTAAATTTTCTTAATGATTTTTCTGTTTTTGGTATAATTGCTTCTCTCAAAATGGTGTTTTGTGAAGTTTTTTCTTTTAATCTTTGAATTTTTTCTTGAAATTTCTGTTTTAAAGAAATTTCTTCAAAAGAATGGCGCGGATAATTTAAAAGAACAGGGATCTTTTTAATTGCTATATAGAGAAACCCTGCAATACCCACTCCTAATAAAATTTGAAAAACCAGAACCATAATTTTAATTACAATTCAAAACGTATAAACTTGCCAATTTTGATATTTTCGCCCAATTTACCGATTTTTGCTTCAACCAAATCTTTAATTGTGGTTGAGGGATTTTTAACAAACGGTTCACTCAATAATGATTCGGAATCTTTTGAATCCATGCCTGCAATATGCATTGCTATTTCGTGCGCTAATTCTTTAAATTCACTGTTTTTGGCGACAAAATCCGTTTCGCATTTCATTTCCAATAAAACTCCTATTTTCCCATTGGCATGAACATATGCCTCGATTAATCCCTGGTCTGCTGTTCTTTCTGATTTTTTCATTGCCGTTAATTTGTCTTTCTGTCTTAAAATTTCAGTGGCTTTTGTTTCGTCGCCACTTGCTTCTTCCAATGCTTTTTTACAATCCATCATAGATGCTCCGGTTTTTTCTCTCAATTGTTTAACCGTTTCTGCTTTTATCATAATGCTAATATGCGAATCTTATGCCAATCTACGGACTGCAAATTCGCAGTTTGCATAATTGGCATTGATTATTAATTGATTTGCATTTTACTTAATAATTACTTTTTCTACTTGTTCCAGCATAAATTTAAGTGAACTTACTGCCTCGTCGTTGGCAGGAATAATATAATCAACCAATGTCGGATCGCTATCGGTATCGACTAAAGAAATCACGGGAATTTTCTTTCTTTTTGCCTCCCTGATTACCGTAAGATGTTCTTTAACGCCCAAAACAAACATCGCCTCGGGTAGTTTGTCTAAACCGCGCAATCCTTCAAAATTTTTCTTTAATTTCTCAATCTCTTTTTCAATGTGCTTTTGTTCTTTCTTGGTATATTTTTTTAAATCTCCTGCGTCTCTTTTCTTTTCCATATCAATAAAATAATCAATTCTTTTCTTGATGGTTCTAAAGTTTGTTAAAAGACCGCCAATCCAGCGTAACGCAACATACGGCATTCTACATCTTTCAGCAGACTCTTTCACAATTTGATGGCATTGCGGTCTGATTCCCACGAAAAGAATTTTGCCATTGTTTTTTATTGTTCCTTTAATGAAATTTAGCGCCTTTTCCAATTCCTCCATAGTTTTTTCCAAATCAATAATCTGGATATTATTTTTGATTCCGCAAATATACGGTTCCATTTTTGGATGATGATTGGTTTTTTTGTGTCCAAAATGAACACCGGCATCAAACATTTCTTTGGCTAACTCGCCCCGATTCAGTGAAACGGGTTCTTCTGAAACTATTGTTGTTTTTTCTTTTGTCATATGCATTTTATACTATCACAAGAATATAAATAAATCAACTTTATCCCGCTAAGGCGGGGCAAGGTTGACTATCTCATATTTATATTATATCATAAATTATATGAAGAAAGACATACATCCTAAATATTATCCAGACGCGATAGTTCACTGCAGTTGTGGAAAAATTTTCAAAACTGGCGCAACTAAACCAGAAATGCATGTTGAGGTTTGTAGCGCTTGTCACCCATTTTACACCGGGCAAGATAAGGTTATCGACACCGCTGGACGCGTTGATAAGTTTAAAAAGCGATTAGCTAAAAAAACATCGAAATAATTTCGTTATGAACGTTAATTCAAATAGCGTTATAATTGAAATACGCGCTGGAGCTGGCGGCGATGAAGCCGCTATTTTTGCTACTGATTTGTATCGTATGTATTCGCGATTTGCAGAAAAACAAGGATGGAAAATAAAAGATTTAGACGATAATGTAATGCAGATTTCTGGACCGAATGTTTACAATTTATTAAAACAAGAGGGCGGAGTTCATCGCGTACAAAGAATTCCTAAAACAGAGAAAAACGGTAGAATCCATACTTCCACCGCTTCTGTGGCGATACTCCCTTATGTTGAACCAAAAGAATTTGAAATAAAGCCAAGCGACTTAAAAATTGATACTTTCCGCTCTTCAGGACCAGGCGGGCAATATGTAAATAAAACCGAATCTGCCATTAGAATTACGCACGTTCCGTCGGGTTTTGTTGTTGCTTCGCAGCGCGAACGAAGTCAGGCAGCGAATAGAGAAACGGCCATGAATCTTTTAAGATCACGGCTCTTTGCGTTTATGGCAGAAAAAGAAATGGAAAAATTGGGACAAGAAAGAAATGTTCAAATCGGCACAGCAGACAGAAGCGAAAAAATCAGAACGTATAACTTCCCGCAAGACAGAATTACCGACCACCGCATTAAAAAAGAATGGCACAACATTGAAGAAATTCTTGACGGCAACTTTTGGCCAATCATCAAAAAATTCCAAAACCTAAATCAGAATAATTAGAAATTAGAAATTTAAATCCCGACTCTAGTCGGGATTTTTTATCCTTTTTCCAACATATTAATCTGTTCTTGAAATTGTTCGGCGATATCCATCACTTGGTCACCGTAAAAACGTAAAGATGCTTTTTGCCAATTCGCCCCAGCCAAATACATCATCGCTGCTTTCCACTCTGTCTCTCCTGTTTTTTCCGCAGCGCCCTTATTAACTAAATACAATGCCGAAGCAACAAATGCATCCTTCACATTCCACGGCGATGGCGGATCATTGCCGGTTATTTCGCTTATTTTTGATTTATATGCTAGCCAAGTTGCCGGCATTATTTGCGCTGGGCCCATTGCTCCGCCCCAACCATACCATTGTTTTTTAGAAACCGGATATTTATCGGGATCAATCCCCAGTTCTCGGCAAATTTGTAAATAATATTTTTGTTGACTTGCTTTCATGTCAGTTCTCCAGCTTCCTTTTCCAATATTTTTTCCTAATTCCGATTCCCTGCTTAAAATTGCGAGCAAAAATGCCGGCCTTATGCCAGTATAAGTTCCGGCGTATTTTGCATATTTATAGGCATCCTCAAATCTTAACGAAGCTCCGTCGGCCTCTAATCCTTCCAAAAAATAAAGTTTATTTTTGATTGCCTCTATGTCGGATTGGGTTTTTTTTAACAATTGGTTAAATAAATTTTCCTGTCCCCTAGTTTGTTCTAGTAGGGTTTTTCTTTCTTTTTTCTTTTTTTCAACATCTATTCTTTGTTGGTTCTGTAATTTTTTTAAAGAAGCGAGTTCTTCTTTTTCGTTAGTCAAGTCTTCTTTTTCCTTTTCCATCCCGACTTTTGCTTTGGCTATTTTTTTTAATTCTTCTTGAACTTGAAAATTAAAATCTTCCAATGATTTTAATTCCGCAATAATATCTGACAAACTTTTTTCGCCCAAAATCATTTCTAATGGTGATTTATCATCATATTTTCTCATCTCTCTTGCTAATTCCGCTAATGTTGTCTTTTCCAGATCCACTTCTCTTTCTATTTCTCTAATTGATTTTTCCTTAGAACTAATTTGTTTGTCTAGTTTTTTGATTAACAAATCATTTCTTTGGATTTCAAGCTCTAAAGATTCAATTTCATCATCAAAAATTGTTATCTCTGTTTTCAGAGATTTTACCTTTTGCTGATTTTGATTAATTGCATCGCGATATTGCGATATTTTCGATTCTAAATCTTTTAATTTTGCTTCTGCCTCTGCTTCTTGGGCGTCAAGGTCTGCCGAAATCTCTGCGGACGCAAAAAACTCCGCCCTAGGCGGAGCACTAACCATAAAAATGGCGATTATAACAAAAATTAATTTACTAAGTCTGCTGAACTTAATCATTTTTAGGTCTTTGGTTTTGTTTCTTCTTTGTTCTCGGATTCTTTTTTGTCTTCAATTTCTTTTTCTTTGCCTTCCTCGCCTGCTAGTTCTGGTTCAACAACTTCTGTTGGTTTTTCTTCGGTTGCTTTAATTTCTTCTTCGGTTCTCGGCGGAGCAACAAAAACAATAGTTTCTTCTAAGTCAACACCCACCTTAACTCCGGTTGGCAAAATTAAGTCTTTGATTCTAATATGTTTATCGAATGTATCCAATACTGAAATATCAATTTTAATTTCGTGTGGCAAATCTTTTGGCAGAGCCTCAACCTCTACATGATTCATTGCTTTGACTAAAACTCCTTCCAATATTTTGACTGCTGGTGCTTCACCTTCAAAGACAAACGGAACTTCGGCCTTAATTTCTTTGTCCATTCTTACTTGGTAAAAATCTGCGTGGATAAAATTTCCCGTAAGCGGATCTTTGGCAATTTCATGAATTAAAACATTTTTTGTTTCTTTGTCCATTTTAAGACTTACAAGCGTGCTTTCTCCTGATTTTTCAAAAACTTTTCTGAATTCTTCGTAATTAACTTGAACTGAAATTGGTTTATGGTTTGAACCATAAACTACGGCAGGAATAATCCCTTGTTTGCGAAGGGATTTTAATTTTTTTCCGACATTTTCTCTTGTCTGCACTTTCAATTCCAATTCCATGGTCTTTTTATACTATCAGAACTTAATTTAAAAATCAAGCCTTGTTTTTGCTTCCGAATAATATAATCTTGTCAGCAACCACTTTCTTGACTGCCTCCATTGCTGGTTCGAGAATTTTGTAAGTTTTTACCTCACTCAAAGATTCTTCCAAAAAGCTTTTTAATGCATTGCGATAAGCAAGCCGTATTTCAGTATTAATATTAATTTTAACTATCCCCAATTTAATCGCTTTTTCAATATCATCTCTGGGGGTACCCGAACCGCCATGCAAAACCAAAAATGTTCCCGGCACTACACGTTTTATATCCTCTAGTCTATTTAAAAATAAGTGCGAATCATCACAACCCTCTTTCATGCCATGAATATTCCCAATAGCAATTGCTAAACTATCAACTTCGGTTTTTTGCACAAATTCTTTTGCTTCTTCGGGCTGAGTCAAATCCGATGGTTTAATTGTTACTTCACCATGAATGTCTGAACCACCGGGTAAATAGCCAATTTCGCCTTCAACCACGATATTCGGATTAACACTTTTTGCATATTCAATAACTCTTTTTGTAATTTCTACATTTTCACTAAACGGTAATTTTGAACCATCAAAATGAACGCTGTCATATCCGGCATCAACTACTTCTTTAACACTTTCGAATGTTTTACAATGATCAGCATGTAAAATTATCGGCAAGCCAGTTTTTTCTTTCCACGTTTTAACCAGCGCTACTACTTGCTCAACGCCAATAAATTCTCTCTCACCTTCGGAAGTTCCAATGATTATTGGTGAATTCAATTCTTGAGCAGCTTCAACTGCTGCAATTATCTGTTCGTCAGTCGAAATATTAAACTGTCCGATTGCATAACCATGTATTTGCGCTTTTTCAAAAATTTCTATTGGTTTCATAAATTATATTTCTTTTGGCTTATAATCTACGGGTGCATTTTTGAGAATCTCTTCAAGTTTTTCGCGTGAAAGAAGTCCTGCCCTTGCCCCGATTTGCTGCGTAACCGACATAGAATTAACGGGCCCCCACCTCAATGCTTCTTCTGGTCTTTTACCAAACAAAATTGCGATTACAAATGTTGAAGAAAAAGCATCTCCTGCACCGGTACGGTTAATCGGCGGTTTTGGATCTGGATAAATTGACATAAAATAATACTTGTCTTCATTATAAAGATATGCCCCTTCTTTGCCATCGGTGATGGCAACAATTTTTGGGCCTAAATCATGTATGCCTAAAAGTAATTTTTTAATGTCACTTTCATTTGTTTCCAACACTCTTTGTGCTTCTTCTTTATTGCAAGTAAAAATGTCTGTTCTGCTATAAATTCCTGCTAATGCCTTTGCCCCAAACTTCATTTGATAGGTCCCTGGCTGAAAAGCAAGTTTAACGTTTGGGTGCTTGTCTAAATATTTTATTATTTCTTCGTGAAAACCTAAAGAACTTGATCCCAGTGACGAAAGATAAATCCATTTTGGCTCACCTATTTCTGGAAAAACATATGGGAAGTCCTCGTGTTTTATAAGAATTGTTCTTTCTGGTCCAAAAAGTAAGACATAATGGTAATTAGTTTTTTTGTCTTTGTAAATTTTTATAAATTTTGTATCAACCCCTTCTTTTTTTAAAACGTCAAGACATTCTTTCCCCTGATAATCTTTTCCGATATTGGTTATTAAGGCACTTTTTAGTCCAAACCGAGCAGCACTCACGCAAGCATTTGTGCTATTGCCGACTGCGGGGACAATAAAAACATCTTCGTAAGGAATTTTGTCTCCAAAATTCATACAAATCTTTTTATTACCATCAGCGTCATCTTTAATCTCCGCTTCTTTCAATTTGATAAAAGCGTCTGTTACTATGTCACCTATTCCTATAAAATCATATTGTTTCATAAAATAATTTTACTTAATTTTTTCTGCCAACTGGTGAATTGTTTGTTCGGTGTTTTGACTTTTATAAATATAATTTCCGATATTAAATAAATTAGCGCCTGCTTTGATAATTTCTTCTATGTTTTCGTTGTTGATTCCACCATCAACTTCAATATCGCCATTTGGCCAAATATTTCGTAAATTTTTAATTTTTTTTAATATTTCTAATTTAAATTCTTGTCCTCCCCGTCCCGGATTAACCGACATCAATAAAATCAAATCCAATTTACTTAAAAATGGCTCTAGAGCTTCAATGTTTGTTTCGGGATTCAGGGCTAAACCAATTTGTTTTCCTTGATTATGAATTTTTTCGATTAATTTATTTGTGTCTAAAATTTTTGATTCAAAATGAACAATAACCCTATCAACAACGCTTAACCATTTGTCAATAATTTTCTCCGGTTCTTGAACCATTAAATGCGCTTCCGTTTTGACTTTGGTCTTAAAATTCTTAAGATCATCGGGATTATTCCATGTAATGTTCTCTACAAAAATTCCGTCCATTATATCCAACTGCACCCAATTAACATAATTTTCAACTAATTTGATTTTTTCTTTTGCCTCGTCAAATGTTTTAACTAAAATTGTTGGGATTATTTCCGATTTCATTGTTCCAAATTTTTTATTTTATTCAATCTTCTAATGTATCTTTCGGCGTTGAAAAAGTCAGTTTCTAGCCAAATTTTAACAATTTTTTTTACTTCCCTAAAAGATAATGTGTGTTCGCCTATACAGAGAACATTAGCATTTAAATGTTCTCTTGTTTGTTGCGCCGCCTTTTTATTGGTTGGACTTACCGCAACAATTCCCTTGATTTTATTTGCTGCGACACACATTCCTTCGCCATTGGTACAAATCAAAATTCCTTTTCCATTAGTTTCTGCAACTTTTTTTGCGACCGCTATTGCATAATCAACAAAATCATCATCACCTTGAAATTTCAAATTCCCCAAATCTTCAAACTCCAACTTAAGTTCTTTTAAATATTCTTTTATTTTTTCCTTAAAACTAAACCCTCCATGATCAGCACCAAGATATACCATATATTTTAAACTCTAAACTCTAAGCACAAAATTCTAAACAATTTAGAATTTAGGATTTAGAATTTAGGATTTTATTAGTTTGCCAGATTTTATTACATGTTCAACTAATGTTGACGAATAGCCCCATTCATTATCATACCAAACCATAACTTTTACCAAATCACCGTCAATTACTTTAGTGAATCCCAAATCAACAACCGCCGCAGTGGTAATACCGATTAAATCTGAAGAAACCAATTGTTCTTTAGTTACGCTTAAAATTCCCTTCCAGTGCGGTTTTTTAGATGCTTCGATTAAAATATTATTGATCTCTTCAACTGATGTTTTTCTGTTTGCAACAAAAGTTATATCAGCCAAAGAAACCGTTGGCACAGGAGTTCTAATTGCCAATCCATCAAATACTCCTGCCAAATTTTTAACAACCTTGGTTACCGTAATTGCTGCTCCGGTTGTAGAAGGAACCAAACTAATTGCCCCCGCCCTTCCTCTCCTCCAATCTTTTGTATCTGGCCCATCGACAATTTTTTGCGTGGCAGTATAAGCATGGGTTGTGTTCAAAACTGCCTTTTTGATTCCTGGTTTTTCTGATAAAACTGCCGTAACCGGCGCAACTGCATTCGTGGTGCAAGAACCATTAGAGGTTATATTTGTTCTTGCCATATCTTTTTCATTAATCCCTAAAAGCACTGTTCCGCCCAACCTGAAACTATCATCGTCGTCTTTAGACGGCGCGGTAATTACCACTCTTTTAGCGCCGGCCTGAATGTGAGCATTAGATTTTTCGAATGAATCAAAAAATCCGGTTGCTTCAACAACCACATCAACGCCCAATTTCCCCCAAGGTAATTTGCTTGGATCTTTTTCTTGATAAAAATCAATCTTTTGATTATCGATGATTAATTTCTTTTGTTTTACATCAACACTAACTTTATGGTCGTATTTTCCATAAACACTATCGTGTTGTAAAAGATAAGCCAAATTTTCCAAATCAGCCAAATCGTTGATTGCCACGACTCTCAATTCGTTACGCTCATGCGCTAGTCTGAAAAAACTTCGGCCAATTCTCCCAAAACCATTTATTGCTACTTTTGTAAACATATTTATAAAATGCCAATCTACCGATCTTATGCCAATCTACAAACTGCAAATTCGCAGTTCGCATAATTGGAATTAAATTCGCATATTCGCATTATTACTTATATCTTAATTATATCACTTCTTATTTAAAAATTTAAACACTTCAAGGGTGGCAATCGCGCCCTCAGAAACAGCAGTAACAACTTGCCGAAAATTATTTGAACCTGTGGTTATGTCCCCTGCGGCGAAAATACCATCAATGTTTGTTCTCTGCGCTTCGTCTACTTTGATAAAACCAAATTCATTCGTCGCAACACCTAAGTCTTGCAATAAAACAGTGTTTGGCATTGAACCTGCTTCAATAATCAACCCGCTTGCTTGCAATTTTTTGCCATTGTCCAAAATAACTTCTTCTAACCAATCTTTGCCATTCACTTCTATAACATTGGCATTAAAAATTATTTCTATGTTTTTTAATTCTCCAATCCTTTTAATCCATAAATCATCCGCTCTTAATTTGTCTTTTCTATAAACTAAATGGATTTTTTCTGCTTCTTCGGCAAGCATAACTGCGCCCATAACTGCGGCATTCGCACCACCAACAATCACAATGTTTTTTTGTTTGAATAAAGAAACGCAATTTTTGGAACAATAACTAACTCCTTTTTGTTCAAATTTATCAATATTTTTTATTTCAATTTTCTTTGCTTCTGTACCCAACGCCAAAATGATTGTTTTGGCTAAATATTCGTTTTGTTCGGAAGCAATTTTAAATCCGTCGCCATCTTGTAAAATTTTATTCACTCTTTCTTTGGCGATTGGTACCTCTAAATGATTAAGATGTTCTTCCATTTTTTCTCCCAATTCTTTGCCCGTGATATTAAAAATTCCTGGGTAGTTTTCCACCTTATAGGCAGTATTTATCATTCCTCCGGATATTTCACCGATAATCAAACAATTTATGCCAAAATTTTTAGCATAAACTCCCGCCGAAACCCCCGCCGGCCCAGCGCCAATAATAATTAAATCATAATTTTTCATACCATTTATTGTAACATAAAAAGCGGCCTTTTCCAACCGCTTTTTGTTCAACATTTAAATAATTTTAATTCTCGACTTCAATCCCCATATTTTTTGCCGTGCCTTCGATGATTTTCATCGCCGCTTCGACATCGTTTGCATTCAAATCAACCATTTTTATCTCGGCAATTTCTCTAAGTTGCGCTTTTGTGACTTTTCCAACTTTATCTTTTTGCGGAACACCCGAACCTTTTTCAATACCAGTTGCTTTTTTCAATAAATCAGCTGCAGGTGGAGTTTTTAACACAAAACTGAAGCTTCTATCTGTAAAAATTGTAATTTCCGCAGGAATAACATTTCCCATTTTTGCTTTTGTTGCTTCGTTAAATTTTGAGCAAAAATCTTGAAGATTTAATCCGTGCGGACCCAAAACAGTGCCAACTGGCGGGGCTGGTGTGGCGCCTCCGGCCGGAAGTTGAATTTTAATAATTGTCTTTATTTCTTTTGCCATTTTATATTTTTTTTACTTGCAAAAAGTCTAATTCTACTGGCGTTTCTCTGCCAAACATGTTTACCAATACCTTAATTTTCCCTTTGCCTTGATCTACTTCGTTAATTTTCCCCTCCATGTCTTTGAACGGTCCATCGGATATTTTTACGATATCTCCAATTTCAACATCAATTTTATAGGTTGGGTCTTCTTTGGTTTCTGCTTTCAAAACCTTGGTGATTTCTTCGTCGGAAACCGGCACTGGCGTTATGCCAGAACCAATAAACCCCGTAACTCTGGGAGTGTTTCTCACGACATACCACGAATCATCGGTTACAATCATTTCCACAAAAACATAATTTGGAAAAAGTTTTTCTTCTATTGTTTGCCTTTTTCCGCCTTTTATTTTTATCTTCTTTTCTTTGGGGACAATAACATTAAAAATTTTATCACCCATTTTTAAAGACTCTATCCTCTGTTTCAAATTGAAAGCAACCGTATCTTCTGATGCGGGATAAGTATGGATTGCATACCAATGTCTTTCACCGGTTGTTTCTTGCTTTGGCATGTTTTAAAATAAAAATTTACTAATTAAAAATGTAAATAAAAAATCAAAACCACCCAAGAACAAAGCCACAACCAAACTCAAACCAATAACAATCAAGGTATATTTAATTGTTTCTTGCTTGGTCGGCATGTTGACTTTTTTAAGCTCTATTCTGACTTCCTTTAGGTAATTTGTAAATTTGTTTAAAATATTCATGGTTTTTAAAATGGCCGAAGGCCATCTTGATTTAAGATAGCTATTTTAAAATTAAATGTCAAGGTTGGTTACATTTTTAGCATGAGTTTGGATAAATTTTTTACGTGGAGCAACCTCTGTTCCCATTAAAATATCAAAAACTCTATCTGCTTCTTCGGCATCAGCAATGGTCACCTTTAACATCATTCTCCTGGCAGGATCCATGGTCGTTTCCCACAGTTCGCTCGGGTTCATTTCTCCAAGGCCCTTATATCTTTGAACGGTAATTCCTTTTTCTTCACCATTCTTGGCAACTTTTTGTACCGATTTATCTTTTTCTTCTTCACTATAAACATAAACTATTTCTTTGCCTTTTTGAACCTTGAATAATGGTGGCTGGGCAATGTATAAATATCCGGCCTCAATTATTTGCGGGAAATATCTATAAAATAAAGTTAAAAGCAAAGTTCGAATATGTGCGCCATCAACATCGGCGTCAGTCATAATTACAATTTTATAATAACGCAACTTTGATAAATCAAATTCCTCGGCAATTGCTGTTCCCAGAGCAACAATTAATGCTTTAACTTCTTTCGATTCTAATATTTTGTCCAATCTTGTTCGCTCAACATTCAAAATTTTCCCGCGCAAAGGTAAAATTGCCTGAAATCTTCTATCTCTGCCTTGTTTTGCAGAACCGCCTGCGGAATCTCCCTCAACAATAAACAATTCCGAATCTTCTGGTTCTTTAGAAGAACAGTCAGCCAATTTTCCCGGCAAAGTCATACCATCTAAAATTCCCTTACGAATAACTGTATCACGAGCTGCCCTTGCGGCCTTTCTCGCCTTTTGCGCCAAAACACATTTTCCTAAAATTGATTTTGCATCATTAGGATTTTTTTCCAACCACTCTCCAAAAGCATCGGCAAATACAGCTTCTACCGCTGTTCTTGCATCCGGATTTCCCAATTTTGCTTTTGTCTGCCCTTCAAATTGCGGCTCCGGCAATTTTACGCTTACAATCGCGGTTAAACCATCGCGCACATCATCACCACTCAAATTTGTTTCGTCACCCTTAATAAACCCGTTTTTTCTAGCATAATCGTTCAAGGCGCGAGTTAAAGCGGCTCTAAATCCCGTTAAATGCATACCTCCCTCGCCAGTATGAATATTGTTAGCAAAACTTACTTCTAACGGCTGAATATCGTCAGTATACTGAAGCGCAATTTCAATCATCATGTCCCCTTTTTCACGTTCAACATAAAAAATGTTATCATGAATTGTTTTTTGATTTCTATTCAAATGTTTAATGTATGAATTCAACCCGCCTTCAAAATAAAATGTATGAGTTTTAAATCCATTTTTTGTTTTGGCATCATCTTCTCCGCGTTTATCAATAATAGTAATCTTAACTTTTTTTGTCAGATATGCCTGCTGTCTTAAATGATCTAAAATTGTGTTCCAATTAAATTTTGTAACTGAAAAAATGTCGGGATCTGGTTCAAAAATAATATTTGTACCTGAGCCCTGACATTTTTCTGATTTAATAACTTTTGTTTTTGGTACGCCCTTGGCGTATTCCTGAGTATAAATATACCCTCCTCGGCAAATTTCTGCGCGCATAAAACGCGACAAAGCGCAAACAACAGAAACCCCAACCCCATGAAGACCTCCGGCAATTTTATATGATTGTCCACCAAACTTTCCTCCAGCATGAAGCGTGGTTAAAACCGTTTCCAGTGCTGATTTTTTGGTTTGCGGATGAATATCAACTGGAATACCACGCCCATTATCAGTAATGGCTATTCTATCATTCGGTAACAGCGTAATTCCAATGTCAGTACAATATCCACCCATTGCCTCGTCCAAAGAGTTATCAACAACCTCCCAAATCAAGTGATGCAATCCTTCTACGCCGGTTGAACCAATATACATTCCCGGCCTTTTTCGTACTGGTTCCAGTCCCTCTAAAACATAAATATCTTTTGCGTCATAACCAGTTGAACTTTGTTTTGGAGCATCACCTGTTTTTGTTATTTTAGTCATAAAAATTTATTTGTTAACCGTTATCTTGTTCATTAAATGCTTCTGTTGCTTTTATTTCTATTCCTTTTTCTATTTCATGATCAAAAGATCTAACAAATTTTAAATTTGAATCTTTTACTTTTTCGTCTTTGATTTCGTCAATTTTTTCTAAAACTTCTGCGAGTTTTGCATTCGCGGTCTCAAAATCGCCGTCCGCAAACATTTGAAATAATTTTTCTGCCTCCGGAATTAAAAATGTTCTGTCGACCATTCTCAAAGGACTAGGATTGATATCTCCTTCTGATTTTTTTATTTTTTCATTAATGTAATCTTGGATTATATCAATTGTTGTTTCTTTAATTTTAGATTTTTCGAATTTTCCTTCTTTCATTTTTTTGTCCGCTCCTCCCAAAGCGGTAGTTATCGGATTAATTTAGGTTAAACTTTTTATAATTAAAATAATAATTATTATAATATCGATGATTAAAATGATTTTAAACGGAATTCTTAAAACTAATCTTATTAAATTTAAAATTCCCAATAATAAACAAAATAAAATAACATAAAACAGGATTAACAGCAAAATGCTGGTCTCAAACGGATTAACCGAATATAGAATAATAGCAAATCCCATAAAAAATACAAGTGTCCAAATCAAACTTAACTTAACTATCAATCCTTTTTTTATAGGTTTAATTTGCATATTCGTTGCCGGGTCAAACCTGGCTTTATGTATTAATTTTAACAAAATTTAAAACTTTATGCAAACAATTTAACCCCGTTTTTCGGGGCAAAATTACACTGCGCAGCTGAAGGGATTCGAACCCTCGATCTCTTCCGTGACAGGGAAGCGCTTTAAGCCATCTAAGCTACAGCTGCATAAAATAAAAAAATAGCACTGTGACAGGGGTGGGGATTGAACCCACGACCTCGGGCTTATGAGTCCCACGCTCTGCCAACTGAGCTACCCTGTCTTTTATGTTGCGGGGGTTGGATTTGCACCAACGATTTCCTGGTTATGGGCCAGGCGAGATACTGCTTCTCTACCCCGCGTCAAACGCGGTTAATTGCCCCGTTAGACGGGGACCGCGATATTAAATATCTTAACACAAAATTTTAAAAAAGCAAACTATAATACGCCTAGTTCTTCTAGTCCTCTTTTATAAGCAATTAAAGCGTCTGCAGCACCTTCTTCGCTCAATCTAAATCCTGAATCATCAATAATACGATTTTTAATTTTTTTTGCTTTTTTAATTTCTTCCAGATTGCTTAATGTCTTTTCTTTATCATAACCTAAAATTCTTAACGACTCGTCATAAAATCTTTCCGCCTCCAAAACTGCCAATTTATAATTTACTTCTATTCCCGAATTAAATCTTTGCTCGATTTTCACCCATAATTTTAATTTTTTCTTTTTTGATTTTTCCGTCTTCTTTGTTTGTTTTATTGCCCCTCCCAATGCCATTGATTTTATGAAAACATATATTATTATTCCCAACAAAATCAAACTAATGAAAAAAGAAATGGTTTTGATTGTAAATATCAATTCTTTAAATTGATATGATTTAAAATAATCGATAACGCTTGCGTCAAAATCAATCCAGGCGCTTTTCGCTTGGGCTAAAAATCCGCTTTCGCTATTTAGAGGCGGATTATTAATAATATCATAAGTAATGCTGGTGGTAATTGTGACACCAATTATTAGATTATTCCTAAATTTGTTGGAAATTTTTCGCAATTTCGAAAATAAATTCATCATAAAATTGTGGACCAATTATTTGTAATCCGATTGGCATGCTATCGACCTCCCCACATGGGATAGAAATTGCTGGCAACCCTGCCAAAGATGCGGGGGTTGTATAAACATCGGACAAATACATGGATAATGGATCTTTTTTGTCGCCAATTTTAAATGCTGGTGTCGGAGTTGTCGGAGTTAAAATAACATCTACTTGTTTAAACGCCACCTCAAATTCTTTTTTAATTAATGTTCTAACCTTTTGTGCTTTATTGTAATAGGCATCGCGATAACCGGCCGACAAAACATAGGTTCCCAAAATTATTCTTCTTCTCGGCTCATCACCAAACCCCTCTGCCCTCGTTTCGGTGTAATTTTCCAATAGATTTTTAATTTTTGACTTTTGATTTTTAATTTTAGAATATCCGTATCTGATTCCATCAAATCTTGCCAAATTGGCGCTTACTTCCGCAGGCATAAGAATGTAGTAAACAGCCAGGGCATAATCTGTTAATGGCAAGCTAATTTTTTTTATTTTTGCGCCATTCTTTTCAAATATTTCTATTACTTTTTCAATCTTTTCCTTAACTTTTTTGTCTATCCCCTCTTCAAAATATTCTTTTGGAATTCCAACTCTTAGTTTTGAAAATTGATTTATTGAAAATTTATTGGAAATTGGAAATTGGAAATTGGAAATTTTTGATTCTATTGTAGTAGAATCTAATTCATCCTTTCCCTTTATGATGTTGAAAATCAATTCGGCATCTTCAACATTTTTTGCGAATGTCCCAATTTGATCCAACGACGAAGACATCGCAATCAATCCGTATCTTGAAACCATACCATAACTTGGTTTATAACCAACGACCCCGCAAAAACTCGCTGGTTGGCGTACTGAACCGCCCGTATCCGAACCCAGTGCCCCCAAACAGTGTCCCGCTACAACCGCTGCCGCAGAACCGCCAGAAGAACCCCCCGGCACGCGTTTTCTATCTATCGGATTTTTAACAACTCCAAATGCAGAATTTTCTGTCGAAGATCCCATCGCAAATTCATCAAGATTTGTTTTGCCGATGATTATTGCTCCCGCGTCCTTTAATTTTTTAATCACGGTTGCATCATAAACTGCTTTGTAATTTTCTAAAATTTTTGAACCCGCAGTACAATTATATCCTTCCACTAAAATATTGTCCTTAATTGCAATCGGGATGCCCTCCAATCCTTCTATTTTTTCACCTCGTTCTATTTTATCGTCAATTTTTTTTGCCTGTTCTAGTGCCAATTTTTCTGTAACTTCTAAAAAATTATTTATTTCTTTATTATCTTTTTTAATATTATCCAAACACGCCTGAGTTAATTCAATACAGGTAAATTCCTTTTTTATCATTCCTTTGCGTGCTTCGCTTATATTGTTTGGGAATTTGAACATTGGAATTTGATTAGAAATTAGGATTTAGAAATTAGAAATTTATTCTAGTATCTTTGGTACCTTAAAATAATTATCTTGTTTTTCCGGCGCTTGTTCAAGTATTTTGGTTATTGCCTGCCTCGCCGAGTCAAGGCGAGTTTCTTGGTTATTGGTTATTGCAATATCATTTCGAACGATATTTTCTAATCCAGTTATTTGCTGAATCGGTTTTACATTTTTTGTATCAACTTCGTTCAATTTGTCAATATAATCCAAAATCGAAGACAAGTCATTGGCAAACTTTTCTTCTTCCTTTTCGGTTAATTTTATTCTTGCCAATTTGGCAATATGTTCAACGGTTTCTTTGTTTATCATTTTATTAATTTTAAAAACTCCTTTTCGTTGATTATTTTTACGCCCATTTTTTCTGCTTTATCAAATTTTGAGCCCGGCTCTGAACCAGCAACAACAAAATCCGTATTTTTTGAAACTGAACCCGAAACATCTCCCCCCAATTCACGAATTTTTTCCCTTGCTTCGTCTCGTGTCATTGTCTCTAGTTCGCCAGTTAAAACAAATATTTTATTTTTCAGTTTAGGATTTAGGATTTGAGAGTTAGGATTTGACACTATAGTTATACCAGCTTTCTTGAGTTTTTGCAAAAAATCCAAGTTTCGTTTTTCTTTAAACCAATTATAAATTGATTCGGCAACTTTTGGCCCAACATCATTTATTTTTTCCAGTTCTTCTTTGGAAGAATTTTTTATTTTTTCCAAATTTCCTTTAATTTTTACCAAATCAATTGCCGTTTCTTCCCCTACCTGCGGGATTCCCAGTCCGAATAAAAATTTCTCTAATTTAATTTCTTTTTTAGATTGAATTGATTTAACAATATTTTCTGCTGATTTTTCCGCAAACCTCTCTAAATGCTGAATGTCCTGTTCTTCAAGAAAAAATAAATCTCCCGCATCTTTAATCAGCCCTTCATCTAAAAACCTGTCAACAATTTTAGGGCCAACACCTACAATATTAAATGCTTTTTTGGAAACAAAATGATAAATTCTTTCTCTCAAAATCGCCCCGCAATTTTTATCCGCACATTTATATGCAACCTCATCGCCAGTTTTTATTACTTTTGAATTGCAAATTGGGCAAACACGTGGAACCTTAATCTCTTTTTCTTTCCCACTTCTTAAATCCTTCAGTGGTCTAATAATATCAGGAATTACATCACCAGCGCGTCCGACAATTACCGTGTCTCCTATTTTTATTTCCAATCGTTTTATTTCGTCAAAATTATGAAGAGTTGCGCGTGTAATCGTTGTTCCGCCGATTTGCACCGGTTTTAAAACTGCAACCGGAGTCAAAACTCCTGTCCTGCCAACTTGCCAAATAACATCTTCAATAGTTGTTGTCCCCTCTTTAGCGGAAAATTTATAAGCAATTGCTCCTCTCGGTGCCTTGCCAACAACTCCTAATTTTTTAAATACTACGTTCTCGTTGGTTATTACTACCAACCCATCTATTTCGTAATCGAGTTTTTTTCTGGCCGTTTCCCAGTAATTTTTGAGTTTTTCAACTTCTTCAAGATTTTTGCAAAATTTATTGTATTTTACGGTTTTAAATCCAATTTTTTTTAAAATTTCGTGTTCTTGCTCGTGTAATTTTTGACCCATGTTTGTTATTAAGTTGTAGGCAAAAAAATCCAATTTTCTGCTAGCAGTAATTTTAGAATCTAATTGTCTGATAGAGCCCGCTGCTAAATTTCTTGGATTGGCATAAGTTTTCTCTCCCCTTTTTGCTAATTCTTTATTTATTCTTTCAAATTCTTTGGTTTTTAAATATGCTTCTCCGCGAACAACAATTTTATTGACGACCTTACCTGATAATCGTAACGGAATACTGGTTATAGTTTTTAAATTTTGCGTAACATCCTCGCCAATTATTCCATCTCCCCTCGTTGCGCCTGTTTTAAAAATCCCGTTTTCATAAATCAATTCAACCGCCAATCCATCTATTTTCAATTCACAATAATAGCCATTTTTATCATAATTTTTTACTATTTTTTCATTTCTATTTTGCCAATCCAACATTTCCTGCTTATTAAAGGCATCGTTGAAAGAAAGCATCGGAATTTCGTGATGAATTTTTTGAAATTTATCCAGTGGCTTTCCGCTTACGCGTTGTGTCGGTGAATCCGGAGTAATCAATTCGGGAAACTTATATTCTAATTCCTCCAATTCATTTTTAAGCGCATCAAAAGCAGCATCGGAAATATCCGGTTGGTCCAAAACATGATAAAGATAGCTGTGTTTCCATATCTCCTTTTTTAATTTTTCAACCCTTTCTCTCACCTGCTTTTTGTCCATGTTAATTTACTAATTTTTCTTCAATTATTTTTACAAAATCAGCATATGGCATTGCGCCGATTATTGCTTCTCCGTTTATAAAGAATGAGGGGGTCCCCTGTTGATTGCTGGGAATATTCGCTTTTTTAAAATCTGCAATTCCCTGATTATATAATTCCTCTGCTTTTGATTTATATTTTTCCGATTCTAAACACTTACTAAATTTTTCTTTATCTATTCCTGCTGTTTCCGCAAAAGTTTCCAAAGCATTAATACTGTCTATTTTATCATTATTGGCAAAAAGATAATTATGATATTCTAAAAATTTATCCTGATCATTAGCACATAAGACCGCTTGGCTCAATGTATTGTAAGAAGGGAGAAAAAACGGTCGCAAAACTAATTTTGCCTTGCCGGTAACAATATAATTTTCGGTTATTTTTGGCAATGTTTCATCTTCAAAAGTTTTACAATGACTGCATAAATAACTGTAATATTCTACGATTGTAATCGGTGCTTTTTCGTTCCCAATGATTAAATCCCCCTTAAATATCTGTCCCAAGTCGCCGTAATTATTATTGGACTGTTTTATATTAAAAAACTGATTGTATCCTAAAATTCCAATAATTAATAACAAAATAACTATAATAACAATATATATTTTTTTATTCATAAATTTTGATTGTTAATTGTAAAATTTATTTTTCTCTTAATTCCATTGCCCCTGCAATGCCCCAACAAGCCAAGATACGATTGAATACCCTGATAATTTGAATGCTTAATTCTTTTCAAAATTCTGTTTTTGGTGGTAGTTCGCAAAATATTGTGATATGGAAAATCAACATACCCCAAAAAATCTATTCCTTGTCTCCACTTTTTAATCATAACCTTTTTGGGATGAACTTGCAAATCAAGCTTTATCTCTAAAAATTCGCTTATTTTTGAAATTAATTCGCAAAAATTCTTATTATTGCTACTTAAAATCACAAAATCATCAGTATAACGAATATAATATTTGATTCTTAATTCTCTTTTAATAAATTGGTCTAATTCATTAAGATAAATATTTGAAAAAAGTTGACTGGTTAAATTTCCCAAAGGAATTCCTTTTTGATTTTTATTTTTGAAACTATAAACAATTTTACTTATTAATTTGATAACTTGGCTGTCGGAAATTTTTCTTTCAATCAGGCTGATTAAAATATTATGATTTACATTTTCAAAAAACTTCTTGATATCGCACTTTAAAACCCACACGTTTTTGGTATTATTTTGTGATAATTTCCAGGCAAAATTCTTTAATCTTTTTATCGCCCTATGCGTTCCCTTGTTTTTTCTATTTGAATAAGAATCAAAGATGAATGATTTTTCGAAAATTGGTTCAATTATTTTTACAATCGCATGGTGCAAAATTCTGTCCACCACTTCGGCCTTATGAATATGTCTTAATTTGGGATCACTAATATAAAATGATTTATAATTAGAATGATAATAAGTGTTGCTTTTAAGTTGCCGGTGCAAATCAAAAATATTATCTTCTAAATTAAGAGCGAATTTTTGAACATCTGGCTTATTTTCTTTGCCCTTTTTAAATTCTGCCCAGGCTAAAAATAAATTCTCTAAAGAAATAATCTTATCAAAAATCATATGACAACTATTATTTATAAAACTTATAAATTCTATCTTTTGTTTTACAACTATCTAAAACTGATCCCCAAGTTTAATCGCCATACAATTGCCAAACAATGTGAAAGCAAAATATTAAATATTTTAGAATTATTAATTAAGTCCAACTATTCTAAATTAGAAATGAAACTAAGCCTTCTAAATGAAATTGATATAAAATTAAAATTTCTTAAATTATTAATTAGATTAATGTTTGAAATTAAATCCATTGATCAAAAAAAATATATAAAATTAGAAGAAAATTTACAAGAAATTGGAAAAATGCTTGGCGGTTGGATAAAAAAAATGAAACCAGAAAACCCCGACACATAGTCGGGGCGAAGACTTCGGGAAAAAGAAACGCCAATGTTGTCATTGGAATTGTCGGGATTCCAGTTGTTCAAGTTCGCACCATTGGAATCGAAATTGCCAACATTCACCAGCTTACCGTCAGAATTGCGACGAATCTTTTTGCATTTTTCCGTCTTTGGCAACAATAACACGCACATTTTTATTGTAGGTATTATTTGTATAAATATGCTACGGCAGTTTTAAATCGCTCAAACATCCGCACCAGAAAAACGCAAGCAGTCTTTTTTTTATAATTATGGCGAATCCTTAAACGCGCCATATTTTCAAAAATTCAAAAACTCATGTTTTCAAGAAATTTTACTGCGTAAAATTTCAAAGACTGCGGGAAAAAGAAACGCCAAAGTTGACAGCGGAATCGCCGGGAGACCAGCGGCCAAGTCCGCACCAAGGGAATCGAAATCGCCAACACCCACCAGCCTACCGCCAGAATTGCGACGTTTTGTCCATGTATATTCGTTTTCCAGCAATCTTTGGCTGTTAGTGTGTAAATATGCAATCAGGTCGTAAATGGTTTCAACTGGTGTTTGTCTGGTTAATTGGTTGATTTGCAGTTTTTCTAGTTTTTCTGCTACTTTTTCCCAATCCGTTGTTATTAATTTGGCTATTTCGTCTTTTTGTGCTTCAAATTCATTTATTGCTTGTTGATATGGTTCAGGAACATCTGTATCTTTAAATACGTTTTCCTTTAAGTATTTGACTATGGATTCTGTTTGCTGAAGATAGTTTTTATTGGTTGAATCAGGAATAAGTTCTTTGGATGTTAATGCCCAGGACAATTTAGGCGTATCTTTAACGAAGAGATCTTCGGATTTATACGAATCGCTATACAATATATCTCTCCCGTCTTTCGTCTTTCCTTTAAGGTGTTTATTCAGATTTTCCATAGTTAAAGTTGTTTTCTTGCCTATCTTGTCTGTTCTTAAGATTAGGAATTGACCCAGTTCTTTGGCTTTTTCTATATCTTCTTTGGTAAATGGTATTTCGGGTATATTTTTATCCTCTATCTTGATGTCAAAAGCTTTTTCAATCTCTTCTTTTCCCAAGAAGTCTTGTTTGAGAATTTCTTTGGCTTCGGAGGGAGAAAGGAACTCGGATGACTTTAGAATCTTTTCCTTCGCACTGGTAATTTTTTCTCTTATTTTCTCGGGGATGCTCCCTTTCTTTAACATTGAATCAATAATGTCTTTTGTTGATGATTCCGCGGATTTTTCAATTGGTTTTTCTATGGTTGTTGTTTCTGCCCCTCTTTCCTCTGTTGGCTTTCCTCTTTTCGTTCCCTTGCGTTTTGATTCTTCCTTTGGCATATACGCAACTTTTTTTATCATTTCTTCGATTTTTAATCTGTCTGTTTCTGATTCAAAACGTTCTACGTAATAATATTTTAATGCCTTTTGGAATGTTTCATTGATATCTCCATTAAAAAACATTTGCACAAACTGCCGAACCCTTTCTAGGTCTCTTTGAAACGCAAAATAAATCGGTTGCGACTGATCGGCACCAGCCTTTCTCTTCGCCACCATCTCCACAACTCCTTCTTCAAATTCGACAAATTTTTCAAAAATTTCTTCAATCCCATCAATTTCTGCTAATTGTTCAGGCGTTAAACGCGCTTCGGCCAATAAATAATCTTCTTTTGAAATTGTAATGGCGTTGTCTTTTCCTAAGAAACCAAGCGTTCGAGCTAATTTGGTTTCTTTAGACATTCTAGACGGTCCCTTTATTTGAATAAATCTAGTATATTGTGCAGGATCTAACACTTCTCGATTGCCAAATTCTCCGCCCGGAGGATTCTGAGCGGCCACTATTCTTAAGTTTGGATTAACTTCAACTAATTCGCCATTATTTTCGATTAAAGAAATTTTTTCCTTACCCCTTAAAAGGGCATCTAAAATTTCGTGCATTCTTGCTCTTGTTTCTCCTCGCATAAAATTATATTCATCCAAAAACAGGATGCCACCATTTCTAACTGCCTTCATTACAATCCCATCCTGCCAACCAAATCCTGATTTTGTTTTTTCGTCGGTTGTCATTTTGCCAATTAAAACATCGGTATCAAAATCATGACAATTAGCATAAAACATAGGATTTTCTGTTAAGGCACAGATATGTTCGACTTTGGTTGTTTTCCCCGATCCGGAATATTCTTCAATAAGAATTGGTTGGTTTAGCTTTATGGCCAGGGCAATTTTTTGCATTAATCGTAAGTCTTCGTTAGTTAGAGAGCGTTCAATATCAGCAAATCTCTTTTTGTTGGGCGTTTCATTTCCGCCGAGTCCTTTGAGCAATTTTACCCCCAGGATAGAAACAAATTCTTCCGACTCAATAATCGGCTTGGATAACAAATCTTCTGATTCGATCGTTACATTTTCGATTTGCGATCTATTGTCTTTGAGCCTTGAGTTTTCGTCGTCAACACCAGCAGAACCATCAGCAACTAAATTTAATTTTCGTTCAATTTTTTCTTTCATATTTTAATTAATTCTTTGGATTAAACCAACTATATTTCTAATTGAATGTGTTTTTTCTAAAACATTTAAATCTTTTTCTGTCGCTAAAAGTAAGAGATGAGAAACCAAGGGATTAAATTCAATATTTTTCAAAACCATCGACTCTTTATCTAATAATTGGATTGCGCCTTTTCTGTTAAAATACTGAATAATCACATCATAATTTTCCTTGTCAATGGAATCGCTCAAAATTAAATAGGCAGATTTTCCATCGGCCAACATCTTTATTAAATCTAAGCTATTTTTGACTTGATTTAAACCGTTTTTTTTAATTGTTTTCTCTGCCAAAGTCAAATCCTTTTCTTTTTCGAAAATTAAAAGTCCGGGTTCGCCCTGTTTGATAAAAAACGACAAATATTCTTTTATTTTATTTTCCATTTATTTTATATGTTTTATTTATTTTCTTAATATTTTAACCCCTTTTCATGTTTTCAAAAACTCATGTTTTCAAGAAATTTTACTGCGTAAAATTTCAAAGACTGCGGGAAAAAGAAACGCCAAGGGTGCCATTGGAATAGTCGGGATCCCAGCAGTTCAAGCGCGCACCATGGGAACCGAAACGGCCAACATGCACCAGCATACCGCCAGAAGCGCGACGTTTTGTCCATGTATATTCGTTTTCCAGCAATCTTTGGCTGTTAGTGTGTAAATATGCAATCAGGTCGTAAATGGTTTCAACTGGTGTTTGTCTGGTTAATTGGTTGATTTGCAGTTTTTCTAGTTTTTCTGCTACTTTTTCCCAATCCGTTGTTATTAATTTGGCTATTTCGTCTTTTTGTGCTTCAAATTCATTTATTGCTTGTTGATATGGTTCAGGAACATCTGTATCTTTAAATACGTTTTCCTTTAAGTATTTGACTATGGATTCTGTTTGCTGAAGATAGTTTTTATTGGTTGAATCAGGAATAAGTTCTTTGGATGTTAATGCCCAGGACAATTTAGGCGTATCTTTAACGAAGAGATCTTCGGATTTATACGAATCGCTATACAATATATCTCTCCCGTCTTTCGTCTTTCCTTTAAGGTGTTTATTCAGATTTTCCATAGTTAAAGTTGTTTTCTTGCCTATCTTGTCTGTTCTTAAGATTAGGAATTGACCCAGTTCTTTGGCTTTTTCTATATCTTCTTTGGTAAATGGTATTTCGGGTATATTTTTATCCTCTATCTTGATGTCAAAAGCTTTTTCAATCTCTTCTTTTCCCAAGAAGTCTTGTTTGAGAATTTCTTTGGCTTCGGAGGGAGAAAGGAACTCGGAAAACATACGCTCTATCTGTTTCATTTTTTCTGTCACTCTTTGGTAATATGCATCATCTTTAATTTTGACCGTTTCTGCTTCTTGCTCTATTTCTTCTAATATTCTCATTGCCTCTGCTTCTTTTTCTTGTTTTTCTTCATCAGAAACGCCTTCTTTTTTGGCAGAAGATGGTTCGCTGGTTTTCTTTTTTGGTTTTAGTAGTTCAAAGTGGGACATAAATATTAATTACCATATTATTGATTAAATAACAATCCTGCGCCGATTGCGCCGGCATATTCATTTAATTTTGCTAATACGACAGGAGTTTTTTTTGCAGATTCGGATAAAATATTTTTTCTCATTTCTTTTTTGGCTGGATTAATTAAAAGTTCTCCGGCTCCACGCGCAATTCCTCCACCCACAACAATAATTTCCGGATTTAAAATATCAACTATATTTGCAAGCCCCAAACCCAAATGTTTACCAATTTCATTCCATGATTCAATTGCATTTCGATTTCCTTTTTTGCCCATTTGCTGTAAATCGTAACTTTTAATCCTTTTGTTAAAAAACTCATAACTTGTTTTTCTTATTCCTCCTTCACTAATATATGCCTCTAAACATCCTCTCTGTCCGCAACCGCATTTTCTTCCATATTTATCAATTGTCATGTGTCCTATTTCTCCCGCTGTTCCGGTTTTACCATGAATTATTTTTTTATCTACCACAATTCCTCCACCCACTCCTGTCCCGAGAGCAATACCAACGACATTGTTTTTGTTTTTTCCCGCACCCATAATCGTTTCTGCCAAAGTCATCAGATGTCCGTCATTTTCAATTAGTGTTTTGATTTTAAATTTTTTTTCGATTAATTTCCCGAGTTCTAAGCCTTTTAGGGCCGTGACATTTGGAGGATTTAATATTTTTTGATTTTTAAAATCAACCGGTCCAGCGACACCGATTCCGATTCCTTCAATTTTTTTACCCTTTTTAATCAAAATTTCAATACACCTAAAAATTTGTTTTAATAATAAGTTTTTGTTTGTTTTTGATTTAGTTGGATATTGGACCTTAAACCGAATTTTATTGCCGTCAAGCAATATTCCTTTTATATTTGTTCCACCTATATCTAATCCTGTTATCATAAATTTATTTAAATAATTCTTTCACTTTATTCCAATAACTATCGTCGCCTTTTTGTTTCATCCAATACCACCATTCAGCGCCCCATAAATACATCTCGTCAAATCCGGTATTTTTTGCATATTCTATATTTTCGTTAAATTTTTCAAAACTCATCGAAATATCACTTTCTTCTTTGCTCATCTGCTTCACTGGATTTTTGCCCCACGGCTCAGCCTGGATTTCTATACCAATAATACGCTTTACGTCGAATAAAAATTTTATTAAATTTGTTTTCTTTTGATAAAAAACTGGCGGAATGGGGTATGTTACGTATCCCAATTTTCCATAAATTGTCCTATAAACTGAGGTTCCAACAATGTCGGCTCTTTTTGCTCCGCCCATCCAAGTGCTAAACTCTCCGCTCTCAGTTATCATTATTTTTCTTGAAGGATCGAGATATCTAACCAACGCAATCTCTTTGTCTAGAAATTTTTTATCTAATTTGGGACAAACTCCGAATGTTCCTAAAAATGGTTCATTTTCAATCTGCCATATTTTTATATTTTCGTTATTTTTATAGCGGTTTATTGTTTCTCTAATATAAGCAATTAAAGATTCATCATTTTCTTCTTGCGAAAACTTATTTGTCCATTCCGGAATGTGACATTCTGGCCACCTTGGCAATCTTTTACCGATTGCCAAAATTATTTCTCCTCCCCTTTTAGAAACTTCGTTTATCTGCCAGTCTAGATCAGAAAAGTTATATTTGCCTTGTTCTTTTTCAATTTCATTCCAATATGCAATTAATCTAAAATTTTTAACCTTTAAATCGTCTAAAATCGTCGAAAACATTTTTTGCCAATCAGGTTCAAAATCGCTTGCATATCCCTTACTAAAGGTCACGCCCCATTTAATATTTTCCGCTGGTTGCGATTTCCCAGTAAGCAAACACAATCCCAGTCCGAGAAGAATTAAAATTATAATTAATAAAATTCTTTTTAAAAATCTTTTCATTTATTCAATGGACACTTATAAACAACGATAATTTTTCGTTTACCATTGTAATCCCAGCTATGCATTGCTGGTGTTTTTTTAAATTCGCTATTGCTAATTGTCTTTTTGTCCCCGATATAAAATCCACAATGCAAATGTTTTTTCTTTTTCTCCCAAACAATTACATCTCCCGGCCTTATTTTGTTTTTAGGAATTTTTTTCCAGCCATTTTTCAGCATAGCTTCAATGGTACTCTCGACATTGGCATGCCCCTCTTTGATTAATCCCCAAACTAATAAAATATTAGACACAAAATAAGCGCAGGACAAAATTCCATTATGAGTCGCATCAATTTTTTTGCCATCAACTTTCAAATATAAATTTTTGAACATTTTTGTTCCAACCGAATTCCTAATCATTTTTAAGTATGACTCATGTTTCAATAATTCTATGCTCATATCTTAATTATATCTTATTTTGAGATAAAAAAATACCCCACTGCGCAAGCAATGGGGATCAGGTGGGTAAAAAATTAGGCTTCATGCGGAGATTTTTTCTCTTCTTTTTTGGTTTTTTCGACAATTAAAATTCTCACATTTTTTTTGGGGATTTCTTTAACCCCATCCCTGGTTTGTAAAATAATCGTTCCGTTTTCATCAATCTTTTCGCCCTCGAAAATCTCTTCTGATCCATTTTTGTAGAACACATGAACTTCGCACATTTTTCCCTCCTTTTTTGGTTTTTTTTGAAAAGTGCTTTATGCCCTATTGTTATAAACAATAGCACGTTTTCAAAAATAAAACAACCCCGATGTTCGTCGGAGTTGTTTCAACTATAAAAGATAAGATTAATATCCCTTTTGTGCTTTATAGCAGTCTCGGCAAAGAATTTCTTGGCCTTCTTTTGGCTGAAATGGAAGTTGGTTAATATCAACTCCGCATTTGGCACATTTCCAATTCCCCTGAACCATTGGCCTCTGGAATCCGCCCCTGTCATTACCTCGTCTTTCATTCATTCTTTCTCTGTGACAAGCGCTACAATAAAGTGGCAAATCACCAGATGGTTCAAATGGCAACTCAGTTATATCTGTGCCACATTTTGAACATTTCCAGTTTCCTTGTACCATTTTTCTTGGAGAATCATCTCGTTTTCTAAACATCACGAAAATTAAATTTCACGAACAATTTATTCTAAAATAAACTAACTACTATTTTAACGTAAATTGCGAATAGAAACTTTTTTAATTTTAATTAAACGACCTTTTTACTTTTTACGGCTGAAGAATATCTTCAGTTCTTCCGTTAATAGAAATTATAACTTCTTTTACGCTTTCAAATTGTTTTAATGTTTCAATTATTTCTGCACGTATTGCCGATACCCTGCAAGAACCACCTACTTGAAATTGTAACTGTTCATCAAAATCTATTTTAGCGATTCCATTCTCAATGGTCAAATTCTGAATTTTTACCTCGGAATTAATACTCGTAAAAAATCCCTGCGTTTTTTCTGTCTCTGCTGGGCCTCTCAGTAATTCTTCAATGGCTGCTCTGCCCACCGCTTCGGTCTTCTTAATAATTCTTTGAACTGGAAAAACTTTATTACAGGACATTTCTGGGTCCATTTGATTATTATTAAAAAATACTTTTATAATCATCGTTTCCGCTAGCTCAATCTTAACCGGAATCCTAAATTCTTCATCATTCTCCGGCAGTCCCGACGGGTTATCGCGATTGAAAACTAAAAATACTTTTCCGTCATTTTTGGAGTTAAATTCTATTTCCGCATTAAAATCAACGAATTCATTTGTCATCCAATCACCTTGTGCCCGTGCAACTGTTGTCGCTAAAACATTATTATTTTCATCTATTAATTTTATCGGGAAGCTCGCTTCAAAAAACCAAAAACCCCTTGCCTTGCCGCTAATTTGAAAGGGGCTTGCTATAATTTGATTTGATTTTACCGAAACTATAATATTCGGATTGGAATTTTCTGCGCAATTTTTTAACAAAAGCGCTACCGTTAAAATTGTTCCCCCGATTAAAACCAACAAAATTACCAATAAAATTATCGTTTTTTTGCCCATGTCTATTGTGTTTAGCGTAGCATTATAATAATGCCTTGTCAATTCTTCGCTTCAATTAAGCAATTGTTAAAAATTTCCACCTGTGTGTTATAGTTATTAATTAAATTTTTAATTTGTTCAACAAATAAATTATATTGATTGAGGTTGTAATTATAGGTATTTACTTTATCGTTGTAAATTTCAACCTCCTGTCTACTTTTCGGCTTTTGCGTTTCAAGTTCTATTCTCAATGCGTCCAAATTTATTTTCAGCTGACTAACCGCTTGTTCGTCTGCATCAATTTCTGCTTTCAAATCCTCGTTCGGTTTTAGGCAGGCCGATATTGGCATACCAAAGTGCTGAACCGCCATCCAAACCTGCCTGCCCTGATAAACTCCTTTCAAAACCGCAACCCCGATATCCTGATATTTCGAATTTAAAATATTTTCTCTGTGTCCTGGGCTTGCCATCCACGCCTCGACAAGCCTTTCACTGTTTTCAAAATTTCCCATTGCTAAATTTTCTCCAATAATAATATATTCGTAGCCCGTCTCTTTAACTAAACCGTCAACCCCGATCCCTGAAAGTGATTTATGTTCAAAATACTGATTAACAAACATGTCTTTAACTTTAATGTCCGCGCTTAAATCCAATTTTAAATTTTCTTTTAATACCGATAAACTATTTTTCTGCCTCTGTACATTGGTCCACTTAATTACTTCTGATTTAATTAGGATTGATTGCAGTGAATCTTCGTCGGATTTTAATGGCGGAGGAGCAATAATATTTTTTCTTGTCTCTGCCAATAAATCGTCTATCGTCTGTAAAACAACCTCTTTCGGTTTCGCCAAACCCAAATCGTCAGTAAAAAATTTATCAATTTTGTTCTGAAACAAAAAATATAGAATTACGATAATCGCCAAAAATATAAAAAATTTTTTATAAAATCTTGAATATTTCATGAAACCAAATAACTTGCGATAATGGCTGCTGTTTCTGCGCGCAAAGTCATTGTTGACAATGTAGTTATTTTAAATTTATTATTTTGAGCCAATTCTAACTCTTTTTTACTCCAACCGCCCTCCGGACCGATGAATAAACCTATTTTGTTTGTTTTGGATAAAACCGAAAAATTTATTTTTTTACCAGAAATATCAAAAAATAAATTTATATCATTTTCTTCTGCTTGTCTAATGCCTTGTTCAAAGCTGACCATTGTTTCTATTCGAGGAATAATTCCTCTCCCCGATTGTTCACTTGCTTCTTTAATTATTTTTTCCAATCTTTCTTTTTTAATACCGGTTTTTATTGTCCGCTCGCAAATCAAGGGAACAATTTTATTAACTCCAATTTCGGTTGCTTTTTGTGTGGCTAATTCAAAATTTTCTCGTTTCAAAATTGAACAATACAAAGTTATTTGCTTTTTTGATTCGCAATTGTTTTTGGTTTTATCAAGAAGAATTGTATTTATTGTTTTCTTTGCGACATCAATGTTTAAAATCTCTGCCAACGCTTCATTTGAATTGCCGTCACATATAATAATTTGCTTGCCGGGTTTTAATTTTAAAACATTCTTAATTTGATTATAAATTTCCGTATCATTGATTTGCAAACTGTCTTGATTCAAATTAAGTTTATAAAAAAATCTATTTAATCTCATGTTTTATTATGGGTTAACATCTTTTCTCAATTCTTTTTCTAGTTTGTTGGAGCTCATATATTTATCATAACTTTTATTATATTTTTAAACAACAAAAGCCACGAAATCTTTTTTCGTGGCTTGAACCCATCAAATCATCAGTTAGAAAAATATTTACCGTATCTTTTAACGACCTCACCATATTTGATAAGGTCGTTCAAATACCGAAATACCGTCCATTCTGTCAAACCAATTTCTTTAGAAATTTGATCGATTGTAATTCCAGGATTATCTTTTACACTATCTCTAACTGCATCCAACTCATTCTTGTCAAAGTACATTTTTGCTCCTTTGAAAATAAAATTAAGGGATTCTCTCCTTAATCTGAGAATAGCAAACAAAAAAAACAAAGTCAATATTATTGTTCTGACAATGACGGGTTTTTTCCGAATACAAAAGTATAGAGAATTTCTACTATTGCCATTGTATTTGGCACAAGCAAAACCATAAACCAAACCTTATGGTTGTTTTTACTCTGTTGTCTGACCGTCAAAATCTGCTCCATTTGCCTCAGCTTCTGCTTTGGTTATGCGCATGATTCCATCTTTATGGTGCGCCGGAGAATAAATTGTATATAATTTCAATGATTCCGACGCAGAAGTATTAACAATATTATGTTCTGCGCCCGCAGGAACGACGATTGCTGAACCGTCACTTACAACATATTCATTGCCATCAATAATTGCCTTCCCCTCGCCTTTTTCGAACCTAAAAAATTGGTCATTGTCAGAATGAATTTCCATACCAATTTCTTCACTAGGTTTTAATGTCATTAAAACCAATTGCGAATGCTTTCCCGTGTAAAGTACTTTGCGAAAATTTTCATTTTCTAAGGTATCTTTTTCTATGTTTGTATTGAATCCTTTCATATATTTTTACTTTTAATTATTATCTCTTAATTTTTCCGCCAAAATTTTTAATTCTTCAAAATCCGCTTGTGGGCCCAATGCTGTTGAAATCCCCCCTTCGTGCGCATCATATACCGGATAAAGCTTAACATGTGTATGGTTTACGCCCAAACCCTCCATAATCAAGACTACTCTTTGTGGCTCCAATTTTCTTTTTAAAATCCCCGCTACTTTTTTTCCAATAAGCATTAATTTTTGATAAATATTGTCGGGAATTTTTAGTATGTCAGATTCATAATGTTCCTTACTTAAAACCAATGTCATTCCTTTGGTGTTTGGATTGATATCTAAAATTGCCAGAAATTCATTATCTTCCCAAATTTTAAAACCCGGAATTTCGCCTTTTACAATTTTACAAAAAATGCAGTCATTCATATCATTGTGCCAGTTCTGGCTGACTATCCTTGTTAATTAAAATCTTATATTGCTTATATTTTGCTTTAACTTCATTATCGCTTTTTTCTAATAAAATTTCAACTGCCAAACCTTTCATTGTGTCTTCAGACCAATATTGATCAAAAATAAAATTTCCTAAAGAATAAAAAATCATTTTTCCCTCATGCTCTTCTATCGTCTGCACAACATGCGGATGACCGCCCAAAACTAAATCCGCACCAGCATCAATAAATTTTTTTGCTTTTTCGATTGTACTATCGGCAGGATTTTTTTTATATTCCGCGCCCCAATGTGGCACAACAATCAAAAAATCAACTTGTGGTTTAATTTTTTCTATTTCTTGTAAAATATCCTCATATCCCCTATCAATTAATCCGTGGTAACCAATCCATCCAATTTTTATTTTATTCTTTTCAATAATTGTCGATAAACTTTCCTGTTGGTTGGCATAATTTCCGAAATAATTTATGCCTGCACTAGTTAAGTATTTTTTTGTTTGTTCGTAACCATTCTCGCCAAAATCAAGCATATGATTATTTGCCAGAGACAAAACATTAAAACGCGACTGCAACATCGGCAAAAATTCTTGCGAAATCGTAAAACGCATACGCGTATTGCCGTTAGAGACTGATTCAAAACTGGTTATCGGACCTTCCAAATTGGCAAATTTTAAATCTGCGGTTTTCAAAAAATCATCAATCTTTAAAAATGGAAAATTATAATCACCGACTTTTTGTGTTTTTGCCAAAACAGTTCTATCCAGCATCATATCGCCAAAAGCCAAAATTGAAACTTTTTGGATTTCCGGCGTAGCGATTTGAGCGGAATTTTGATTTTTAAAATCAAAATTCCGCGTATTTTCAATAACAAAAATTCCGCCAGCAACAATTATAATCAAAACAATTGTAACAAATATTTTTCTCATTATAATTTTATCCTACTTTTAAATTGACTTTTTGTCAAAATAGTGTAAGCTTTAATTAGGTTTATTGACCGGCCGAAAGGAGGAAAAATGCCGACAATAGAAGAGTTCTTTTTGTTCCTGGGAGCCACCTTGTTTCTGGTGGGCATGGTGGCCTCAACCGTTTACCGCGTGTGTTGCCACTGCGGTAAAAAAAAGAAAAAACCCCCTGATTCTTTTTGAGTCAGGGGGGCAAATTTTTTAATGCTTTGTATGGCCCAATCTTTTAAAAGCCTTGTATCTGAAAAAATAGCGCCTCCTCGTTGCCAAAGAACATAAAATCCATGTGTTCCACTGTCTAAGCGAAAAAATTTTTAATTTTATGGCATCCTCCTTTCAGTGGTCTATCATTGATTATAACATAAGTTTTTGATAGGATAAAATTATTGCGGGATCGTCTAATGGTAGGACACATCCCTCTGGAGGATGGTATCTTGGTTCGAATCCAGGTCCCGCAGCCATCGCATGCTAAGTCGGGTGTCTTACATGAACTAAAAATCCCGATCAATAAAATTGGTGGGGTTTTTAATAAATTTATGATAAAATTTGATTGTAAAAAATAATTTAAATTTAGGCATGATTAATAATTTATTTATTTTTATTATCGCATTTATTGCGATTATTAAAGGCGCGACCATGGCAACAAAATATGCTGCCCGTCTGGCGCAAAGTTTTCATTTATCGAAATTTACGATCGGTTTTATTATTGTAGCGGTTATCTCTATTCTTCCCGAAACGTTTATCGCTATTAATGCGGCGATAGAAGGAGTACCCTCCTTTGGGCTCGGGACGTTATTCGGCTCAAATGTTACAGACCTGACTCTGGTTTTTGTGGCAATGATATTTTTTGCCGGAAGGTGTTTAAGGGTTGAGGGAAGAATTTTAAAAAATCATATTGTATATCCGTATATACTGTTAATACCATTGATTTTGGGTCTTAACGGACATTTTTCGCGCTTGGAGGGCTTGGCACTTATCATTGCCGGTGCTTCGTTTTATTATCTTGTTTATAAAAACGGTGATAATGTTAAAACTCCATCAATTAACGGAAACAATAAATATGGACACTTGTTAATGTTATTGTTGAGTATGATAATTTTATTGGTCGGATCTCATTTCGTTGTGGTTTCCGCTACCGGATTGGCGAATTATTTTCAAATAAGTCCAATTCTTATCGGTATGCTTATTGTGGGGCTGGGGACAACTATGCCTGAATTGTTTTTCTCTTTAAAATCAGTTAAAAAACGTGATGAGTGTCTTGCCATCGGCGATATTTTGGGAACGGTTCTTGCCGATGCAACTATTGTTGTGGGAATTCTTGCGTTAATAAGTCCGTTTTCTTTTCCGCAAAAAATAGTTTATATTACAGGGTTATTTATGGTGGTGGCATCGTTTATCCTTTTTCGTTTTATGAAGACGGGGCACGTTCTCACTAAAAAAGAAGCATACTTGCTTCTTGTTTATTGGTTGGTTTTTGTGTTAGTGGAATTTGTTGCAAACAGATAGTAAACACGTGTCTTTGATATAAAGCAGTTAAATCAAAAAATCCCGGTTCGCGGGATTTTTTTATTTTAATAAGTGATTAATACAAATTAATCTTTTAGGTATTTCCTCACGGCAATGAAACTACTGAATACCCCCAAAACAAGACTTATCGCTAAAAGCACAAAAAATAATACAACCGCATTCCCCTTAAAATAAGAAAATAAATCACCCGTAGGTAAAAAATTGGAAATCTTTGGCGAAGTAAAATAAAATGCTGGATACAATAAAATTACAGTTATAATTGTCGCAATTAATCCATACATCAATCCCTCCACAATAAACGGACCCCTGATAAACCAATTGCTTGCCCCTACTAATTTCATTACATTAATTTCTTCTCTGGAACTGTAAATGGCTAAACGAATTGCGTTAAATGTTACCAAAAATACAATTAATGCCAAACCTAAACTTAAAATTAGTCCAAACATCTTTACGTCAACAATAATTTTTCCGAGTTTTTCTATCACTCCCTTGTTTTGCATGTAATTCACTTTATCAATTATGTCTTTATAGTGTACACTTTCCAAAAACTGATTGATGCTCGCGTATTGAGATGTTTCTTTAGCCTTAATATTTAAACTCGCTTCAAGCGGATTATTTTCTAACTCATCTAGACTTTGCAATAAAACTGGATTATCTTTATGTTTTTCTTTAAATCTTATTAATGCTTCGTTTTGAGAAACATATTCTATGGACTCAACTTCGGCCAATTTTTCAAGCTGGGTTTTGGCTTCTAGGATATTTTCTTCAGGCGTCTGTAATTTAAAATAAACGCTAATATCAATTTTATCCTCTAAATTTAGTAAAACCGCATTTGATATTACGTTCAACATAATTAAAACTGTTATCACCAATAAAGTTAAAACCATAATACTGATTGTCGCAGTAGATAGCCAACCGTTTCGCCAAAAATTTTTCAAACCCCATTTCAATATTCTTCTAAATGCTTCCATCATATAGATAATTTACAATTTTTAATTTTCAATTTTCAAACAATATATCTCCCGACCTCCTCGTCCCTGATCAACCTTCCTTTATCAAAACTTAATACTCTTTTTCCTAGTGCGTTAATAATTTCACGATCATGTGTGGCAAGTATAACTGTCGTTCCTAATTCATTAATTCTACATAATAATCTAATTATATCCCACGTATGCAAGGGGTCAAGATTTCCGGTTGGTTCGTCGGCCATTAAAATATCTGGCTTATGTACTAATGCCCTGCCAATTGCTACTCTTTGTTTTTCTCCTCCGGACAATTGGGCTGGGAAATTATTTGCTTTATCAGTTAATTCTACTAAATTTAAAATCTGCGGAACATCAACGGCAATTTCTTGTTCTGTTCTCCCTGCTGCCTCCATGGCAAAAGCAATGTTTTCATAAGCGGTTTTATTGGGAAGTAATTTAAAATCTTGAAAAACTGCTCCAATCTTTCTACGATAAATCGGGATATCATGTTTTTTTAATTTACCGACATCTCTTCCGTCAACAATTATTTCTCCCTCCGTCGGCTCTTCTTCTTTCAACAACATTTTTAAAAGCGTGGTTTTGCCAGCACCTGAACGCCCCACAATAGAAACAAATTCTTTCGGCTTTATACTGAAAGTCACTTTATCTAATGCGGCGCAATCGCCGTAAAGTTTCGACACGTTTTTAAATTCTATCATATTTTGTTTCTGCTTCAATAAATTTATCTAAATCTCCGTCTAATACTGCTTCTGCGTCAGAGGTTTCTATTTCTGTCCTATGATCTTTAACCATTTTATATGGGTGTAATACATACGAACGAATTTGACTTCCCCATTCTGCAGACGGCAATTCTCCACGTAATTCTTTTTTTGCTTCAGCTGCTTCTTGTAATTTTTTCTGATAAATTTTTGTATAAAGAATGCTCATTGCCCGTTCCCTATTTTGAGCTTGACTCCTTTCGCTTTGACAGGCCACAACTAATTTTGTTGGCAAATGCGTAATGCGTACCGCGGTTGAACGCATATTCACATTTTGCCCGCCCGGACCAGAAGAACGAAATGTATCAATTTTTAAATCTTCAGGCCTTACCTCAATTTCTTTTTCTACATCCTCGCCAATTTCCGGTAAAATTTCCACCAATGCGAATGATGTATGTCTTAAATTGTCTGCATTAAATGGTGATTGCCTGACTAAACGATGCACTCCATTTTCTCCTCTTAAATATCCGTAAGCGTATTTCCCGTCAATCTCCAAAACCGCATTTTTAATTCCCGCTTCCTGTCCTAAATTTATATCAATCAATTTTGATTTAAAATTGTGTTTCTCGGCATAACGTGAATACATTCTTAAAAGCATATTCGCCCAATCCTGCGCTTCTGTCCCGCCTGCTCCAGAATAGATTGAAACAATGGCATTTTTATTATCATATTTTCCAGAAAAAAATGTTTTGAATTCTTCTTTTTTAAATCTTTCTTCCCACACAGACAATTCTAATTCGTCTTTTATTCCAATTAAATCTTTTTCTAATTTTTCCCAGGCACAAACTTCGTCTTTCAATTCTGCCAATTCTTTGCTTATTTTTGCCGCTCTTTGACTGTTTTTCCAAAAATCTTTTTCCTGAACTAAAATTTCTAATTCAACAATTTTCTGTTTTTTCTTTTCTAAATCAAAGACAGTCCGCCATTTGGCGGGTCTTAATTTTTAAATCCTGAATTTTGTCTTTTATATCCATAGTACTTATAATTATACAACAAAAAATAATAAAACCCAAACAATTAATGTATTGTTTCCTTTTCAATTTTCTCTTTTTGCTCGGACAATAATTCTTGTTCTATCGCTACAATATCTTCTTTGGTTAAACCTGCGCGATCAAAATAATCATTGGCAATAACCGAGTTTCCTTTTTCTAAAAAAAGTCTTCCTAATGTAATAAGGTCTTCTTTTATTAATGGATTCAAATGTTTTATTGATTGCTTCTCAATATTTTCTTTTGGCATATTTTTAAATTAATTATCACCAAAGCCGCCTCTCAGAATCGAACTGAGGATCTATTGTTTACGAAACAATTGCTCTACCACTAAGCTAAGGCGGCACTACTTCGCTAAAGCTACGCGGTGCAAGCACTACCTCGCAAAACTACGCAGTGCAAGCATAGCGGGTAACGGGAATCGGACCCGTGTCTCAACCTTGGGAAGGTTACATAATACCACTATACCATACCCGCAAAAACAACAAATAGCGCTACGGGGAATCGAACCCCGATTGACAGATTGAAAATCTGCTGTCCTAACCGTTAGACGATAGCGCCATATTTATAAAATATAACAAAAATTTTATAAATTAGCAAATTTAAAATCCCGCATTGTCAGCGGGATTTTTAAAAATACAGTTGCAATTTAACACGACGCAAACTCTTTTCTTTCTTTAAATTCTTGTTGCTTCCCCTTATTCCATTGCTGAACCGGTCGAATATATCCAACAATTCTTGAATAAACCTCGCATTCTTTAAAATTCGTTAAACTTGGATTTTTCGCATAACATTTGTCACATTTGATAATTGTTATTTTATTTCCATTGTCACTATAAACCAAAATTTTCCCATTTTTTAATTCGTCATTTACAACTTTTATTTCTTTGCCACAATCATGGCATTTTTCTGTATTTATTTCCATAAAATATTAAATTAATAATTAGTTTTAATAATACCATGTTTAAATTCCGCAACAAAATTGCCAAAATAACAATTTTTTGATAGAGTTTAAACATGCTTATATTGGGAATTGAAACATCTTGCGACGACACAGGAATTGCAATATTAGAGGTTGCCCCGACCAAAGTCGGGGTGGTGTTTAACGTATTATCAAACACCATTTCTTCGCAAATCAAAACTCACGCACCATTTGGCGGAGTTGTGCCAAATTTGGCTGCACGCGAACACTTGAAAAATATTGGTCCGTGCTTGAAAACCGCACTAAAAGAAACAAATAAAACAATTAATGACGTTGATTTAATCGCAGTAACTGTTGGTCCAGGTCTAATCCCCTCGCTTTTAATCGGAGTCAATTTTGCAAAAGCATTAGCATATAAATACAATATTCCAATAATTGCGGTAAATCATTTAGAGGGACATATCATCGCTGCCTCTGGCAGCGGAATTTCTAATTCCAAATTTCTAATTTCTAAACAAAAATTTCCGGCGATTGCGTTGTTGGTGTCTGGCGGTCATACTCAGCTGGTTTTAATGCGGAAATTCGGACAGTATAAAATTATTGGCGAAACACGCGACGATGCAGCCGGAGAATGTTTTGATAAAGTAGCGAAGCTTTTGCGCCTTCCCTACCCCGGTGGTCCGGAAATAGCCAAACAAGCCGCAAAAGCAAATCCTAAATCCCAAATCCTAAATCCTAAACTTCCCCGCCCGATGATAAGTCATCAAAATTTTGATTTCAGTTTTTCGGGATTAAAGACAGCAGTTCTTTATCTAATTCAAAGTCAAAAGTCAAAAATCAAAAATCAAAAATTTATTCAAGAAGTATGCTACGAGACACAACAAGCGATAATTGATGTTTTAATTTCCAAAACCTTTAAGGCGGTCGAAAAATATCACGCAAAAACCGTTATACTTTCCGGCGGAGTTGCGGCCAACGAAGAATTACGAAAGCAATTTGCATTCAAAATTCAAAACCTGCCTGCCGGTAGGCATGGTTCGAAATTCGAAATTAATTTTTTGGTTCCACCAAAAAATTTGTGCATGGATAACGGCGCTATGATTGCTATGGCAGGATATTTTGACGCAAAGCGACACCCCTCCTTACGAGACAATTCCATAAATCGTATCATTGCCAACGCAAATTTACGTATTAGATAAAAAATGCTAAAATAAAATTATGGAAATCCCGAAAATATACGAACCGAAAGAAACTGAAGAAAAAATATACAAACTCTGGGAACGGGGCGATTTTTTCAGTCCGCAAGGAAAAGGCAAGCCGTTTGTCATTGCCATTCCCCCGCCAAATATTACTGGCTCTTTACACATGGGACACGCCCTAGACGAAACAGTTCAAGATGTAATGATTAGATACAATAGAATGCAACAAATTCCAACTCTTTGGATTCCTGGGACTGATCATGCTGGAATTGCCACACAAAACAAAGTTGAAAAAGAATTAAAAAAACAAGGACTATCGCGACATGATTTGGGCAGAGAAAAATTTGTTGAAAAAGCATGGGAATGGAAAGAAAAATACGGAAATATTATTTTGGATCAATTACGAAAATTGGGTTGTTCTTGTGATTGGTCAAGATTGAGATTTACGATGGATGAAAATTATGCCAAGGCAGTTGAAACTGCGTTTTTACATTATTATAAAAAGGGATGGATTTATAAGGGGCCAAGAATTGTTAATTGGTGTCCACGATGCGGAACTGCAATCTCCGACATTGAAATAAGATACACACCACACAAGACTAAGTTATGGTATCTGCGATACCCGCTTAGTCCAATCTCTAAATCCCAAACCCTAAATCCTAAATATGTTATTGTTGCCACGACCAGACCCGAAACTATGTTGGGAGATACTGCAATTGCGGTTAATCCAAAAGACGAAAGATATAAAAAATTAATTGACGCAAAAATTATTTTGCCTTTAATGAATCGCGAAATTCCTGTTGTTGCCGACAGATTAATTGATTTAGAATTCGGAACTGGCGCAGTAAAAATTACTCCCGCACATGATTCCATTGATTACAGAATTGGAAAAACTCATAAATTAGAAACAATAAATATTATTGGTGAAGACGGAAAAATAACCGAACAGGGCGGAAAATATGCGGGATTAAAAATTTTGGATGCACGTAATAAAATTATTGAGGATTTGAAAACATTAAATCTATTGGAAAAAGAGGAAGATTATGAACATTCTTTGGCAATTTGCGACAGATGCGAAACTCCGATTGAACCATTGATTTCAAGGCAATGGTTTTTAAAAATGAACGAACTTGCAAAACCGGCGATTAAGGCGGTTAAGTCGGAAAAAATTAAAATTACCCCAGAACGTTATAAAAAAACCTACCTTGATTGGTTAAGTAATATTGAAGACTGGTGTATTTCTCGCCAACTTTGGTGGGGACATAAAATTCCCATAGACGGAGAAAATGACGTTTTAGATACTTGGTTCTCCTCCGCCCTTTGGCCATTTGCAACACTTGGTTGGCCCGAGGAAACAAAAGATTTAAAAGAGTTTTATCCTACAAGCTTATTGGTTACGGCCCAAGATATTATTTATCTTTGGGTGGCAAGAATGGTTTTTTCAAGTTTAGAATTTTTAAATAAAATTCCATTTAAAGGTGTTTATATTCACGCTACAATTTTGAACAAAGAGGGCAAAAGAATGTCTAAGTCGTTGGGGACAGGAGTTGATCCATTAGAATTGATTGAAAAATATGGCGCAGATGCAACACGTTTTGGATTACTATATCAAACCAGCCGAGACCAGCAAGCAGTTAAATTCTCTGAAGACACAATCAGGGCAAATAGAAATTTTTGCAACAAACTTTGGAATATTAACCGATTTATTCAAATGAATCAATCAAATTCTAAATCCCAAATCCTAAATCCTAAACAAGCAAAAAACCTTACTGATGACGATAAATGGATTTTGAAACGACTTAATGAAACCATTAAATCAATCACCGAAAAAATTGAAAATTACGAGTTAGGAGAATCGGCGCGAGAATTATACGAATTTGTCTGGCACGAATATGCCGATAAATATATTGAGGCAAGCAAAAAACAAGAAAAAAATGTTAATATCTATGTTTTTAAAACAATTTTAATCCTTCTTCATCCTTTTATGCCATTTATTACTGAATCAATTTGGCAAATGAATTATAAGGAAGAAAAACCACTCATTATATCTGAGTGGCCAAAAACTAAAAAATAATGAAACTTTTACTTTGTATTTTACTCGCTCCCCTGCCATCAATTATTTGGTTGGCTTTTTATTTGCGCAAAGATAAACATCCCGAACCGAATAAAATGGTAATAAAAATATTTTTGTTGGGAGCAATATCAATTGCCCTAGCGGCACTATTAGAACAAGGAATTTATCTTCTGCTTAAAGAAATGTCTCTAGTGGAAGAATTAATAATTTTAGTGATTAGTTTTGCATTTATTGAAGAATCCTTAAAATATCTTGTGGTTAAATTCGGAATATTAAAAAATCCGGATTTTGACGAGCCAATCGATTCAATGGTATACTTAATAATATCCGCCCTGGGATTTGCCGCTGCAGAAAATATTTTCTTATTAACGCAAATATCTCCTCTACAAATTCCTATTAACAATACAATAGAATTTATTACCACTAGATTTGTTGGGGCAACACTTTTGCACGCACTTGCCTCAGCAATTATGGGATATTTTCTGGCTGCATCGTTTTGCAAAAAATCCAAATTTAGAAAGACCCTGGTTTTCGGAGGATTAATTGTTGCCACAATATTGCATACCATTTTCAATTACATTATAATATTAAATATGAACGGCCAGATAGAGATTTATCAACGAAATGGATTAATTTTTGTTCTATTATCGGGCGGGGCAATTATGGTATCAATAATGTTTAAAAAAATTAATAAATTTAGATCAATTTGTAAAATTTAATATATGACAAAATCTTTTTTTGAAAAATTAACCGGCGCATCAACGAACGACGACGAACAAGAAGAAACAATAAACGAAGAAGTGTCAGACAATTCAGAGCTTAATGTTTCTTCGGATATAACCCCCAAAAAACCAAAAAAAGCACGTAAATCAGTTAAGAAAATTGAAATTCCCGAAGAAGAAGAAAAAAGTTGGCTACAAGAAGCTGACGAGGGAGAAGAAGGACAATTAACCATTGATGTTTACCAAACCCCAAACGAAGTTGTAATCAAATCAACTGTTGCCGGAGTAAAACCAGAAGACATTGATATTAGTTTTACCAATGATATGATTACGGTTCGAGGCAGAAGAAAAAAAGAAGAAGAAATATCGACCGAAGATTATTATTATCAAGAACTTTACTGGGGAGCGTTTTCCAGGTCGGTTATCTTGCCGGTAGAAGTTGACGTAGACAAAGCAAAAGCAGAAATAAAAAACGGAATCCTTACGGTCCGTCTTCCAAAGTCAGAAAAAATCAAAACCAAAAAAATCAGAGTTGATATTGGATAATTTTCTTATAAATTAATAATGTTTCTTGGGCCATTTTAGGCCAACTATATTTTTTAATTTGTTCAAGGCCCTTCTTGGTTAATTCTTCTCGTAACTCCCTGTCCCTTAGGGCGTTTTTTATTTTTTCCGTCATATCATCAAGGTTCAACGGATCAAAGTATAAAACTGCGTCACCCAAAATTTCCGGCATACAACTAGCATTCGACGAAACAACTGGTAATCCCCTTTTCATTGCTTCTAATGGGGGCAAACCAAACCCTTCATACAAAGATGGAAACACGAACAAGCTCGCATTTTTATATAAATCATCTAATTTTTGTTCGCTAATAAATCCAGTAATTAAAATTAGACTATATTTTAAACCATCTTGTCTTATTTTTTCACACGCTAATTTTAACCGCTCCAAATTTTTATGCGGATAATTATTGCCAACATACAAGATATAGGGTTTAACTAACTCCTTCATAAATTACTTGAATTTTATTTTCGATAATGGGGCTTACCCGACCTTTGGCGGGGTAAAATTTTAAAATATCATTTTTGGTATTCTCTGAAATCGCAATTATTTTTGTTGAATTTTTAATCGCATGTTTAAAAACAATTTTATACGCCCAAAACTTAATGCCCTTGCGTATTGGGAAATACCTCAAAATTAAATCGTGAATTGTAACAATAAATTTTCGTCTGTAAAAAATCGGCACATTAAAATGCGTAAAGTGCATTAAATCTAATTTGTATTTTTTCAATTTCAGCGGATAAAATATTTGCTCTTTAATTCCGTACCACCTATAATCTGCCAAAACCTTATGAAAATTCGGATTTTGTGGAACATAGTCATCAAATCGTTGTTTCTTTAAAAAAACAAAAAACTGCAAATCATTATTTGAAATTTTTTCCAGTTCTTTAATCAAGTTTTCTGTATATCTGCCGAACCCTTTGTCTTTGGGTCCAAAAAATCTAGCATCTATTCCAATTCTTTGCATAAATTTAATATTGTTTTAGCCGTATTGTCCCAATTAAATTTTTTAGCACGCTCAACCCCTTTCTTTGTTAAATAATTATTTAATTCTTTGTTTTCTAATATTTCTTTTATTGCCAAACTTATCTCATTAATATTTTGCGGATCAATCATAATTGCTGAATCACCAACAACTTCCGGCAAAGAGGATTTATTAGAAACAATTGTCGGCACTCCACAAGCCATTGCTTCAAGTGGGGGCAAACCAAAACCCTCAAAAAAACTTGGATATATAAAAATTTTAGCAGAATTATATAGGCGCGTTTTGTTTTCTTCGTCTACAAATCCTGTAAAAATAATATCATTTTTAAATTCAGAATTTTGAACCTTTTTAAAAATTTCCTGACAAAGCCATCCTTTTGTTCCGGCAATTATCAATTTTAATTTTGAAAAATCAAAGGCCTGCTCTTTTTCTCCGCGCACCACGCCCTCAAACCCCTGCCAATTAACATCTAAAATTTTTCCGAATTTTTCTTTTTTAATGCATTCAAAGGCCTTAATCAAGCCTAAGATATTTTTTCTTGGTTCAATTGTTCCAAAATATAGAACAAAATCTCTTTTTTCCGCATCTATCATTTTAAATTTTTTATCAATCCCAGGATATACAACTTTTATTTTGTCGGGACTAATCTTATAAAAATCAATTAAGTCCTGTTTTGTTGATTCGGAAATAGCAACAATTAAATCAACTTTTTGCGCCTGCCTTTCAGGATGCATAAATTTATGCCACATTCTTTTTTGCCAAGAAAAAAATTCCGGAAACCTTAAAAAGGATAAATCATAAAAAATTATTATGCGTTTTGTTTTTTTGGACAATGGGCTAATTAAAAAATGCGGACTAATAAAAACATCAACGCCTTTTAAAATTTTGTCTAATTTGGGAAATTTAATAAATCTTAAAATCAAATCAAAAATCCGATTTGGAATTCTGGTTTTTTTAATTTTTACATTTTTTCCTTTTAACCATGGGTACTGTAAATTAAATTTTTTAAATCCACTATAAAATAGTTTGTATTTTATAGTTTTATCTAAAGGAATTAGATGCGATAAAAGATTAATGGTATAATCTTCTACCCCCGTTCTCCTTTCTTTCGCCAGCACCCTAATATCAATTCCAATAGTCATAATTTCTTAAATTCTTTCCAATTTTTATCTATAAATTCTTTAATTTTTTTCTTAAAATTCTCTTTATCAAATTTTAAAGCGTGCTGATAAATGATCTCTGAATTAAACTTAGAAGCATCAAATCGCTTAATCGCCTCTACCAATGAACTAACCGTCTGTTCATCGAAAAATATGCCTGTTTTACCCCCTAAAACGCTCTCCAGCGCACCGCCACCCTTATAAGCAATAACTGGCCTCCCACAAGCCATTGCCTCCAAAGCGACAATGCCAAAGTCCTCTTCTTGAGGAAAAATTAAGGCCTGACACCTTTGATAATATTTTTTAAGTTCTTTGTTGCTTTTTTCTCCCAAAAACTCTATGTTCCAATTCGCCATTTTTTTAAGTTTTTTCATTTCCGGACCACTTCCAATAATTTTTAACGGCAATTCTAATTTATTAAATGCTTCAATCGCCATGTCAAATCTTTTATATGGCAAAAGCCGACCAACCATTAAAAAATACGGCTTTTCATTTTTAGTAAGTCTCGTTACTCCAAAATCTTTTATATTTACTGGCGGATAAATTACTTCTGATTCTTTTTTATAATATTTTTTAATCCTTTGCGCTACAAATTGAGAATTACAGATAAATTTATCAACCCTGTATGCTGCCTCTCTATCCCATAACCTTAAATAATTCATAAAAATCGGCACAAAAATTTTCGCAATTTTTTTCATGCTGAATTCACGAACATATTTGTGACTATCGTCCCAGGCATATCTAATCGGCGTATGACAATAACAAATATGCAGTGTATCTGGCTTGGTAATTACTCCCTTGCCAAATGCGGCTGAATCAGAAAGAATTAAATCATAATCTGATAAATCAAGTTTTTCTACCGCTAAAGGCATTAGCGGTGGAAACAATCTGTGATGTTTTCTGATAAATGGTATTTTTTGCAAAAAAGAAGTTCTGATTTTTCTATTCGAAAAAAATTTGTTAACTATTTTTTTATCATAAAGTAAAGTATAAATCGGCGCATCGGGGAATATTTCCAGAAACGCCTCTAACACTTTTTCTGCCCCCCCATACTGATTTAAGTAATCATGTACTAAAGCTACACGCATAAATTTAACAAGCTGATTTGTCTTTAAACGTAAAAATTACTGTTTTGATTAAAATATAAACATCTTTCAATAACGTCCAATTTTCAATATAATACGTATCCAATTTTACCTCCTCTTCAAACGGCAAATCCGAGCTTCCACTGATTTGTGCCATTCCAGTCATCCCCGGCTTAATTAACAAAACTTTTTTGTGGTGTTTTTCGTATTTTGCTATTTCGTCGGGCTGATGTGGCCTTGGCCCAACCAAGCTCATTTCTCCCTTTAAAACATTAATTAATTGTGGTAATTCGTCAATTCTGGTTTTGCGTAGCATTTTACCAATTTTTGTAACACGTGGATCATTTTTCATTTTAAACAACGGTCCATCATTTCTTTCGTTTTTGTTTATTAAATCTTTTTTTAACGCTTCAGCATTTTTTACCATAGAACGAAACTTATAAAGTCCAAATTCTTGTTTTTGACTAATTCTTTTTAGTTTTACGAAAACCGGACCACTTGAATCCAATTTAATCATAATTACGATAATCATAAAAAATGGAGACAAAATAATTAACCCCAAAACTGAACCAAAAATATCAACCCATCGTTTTAATATTCTCCCCCAACCATCAAGCGGAGTTCTTTTTATCTCAATTAATGGCACTCCATCAAAAGTGTTTAATTCTACATTTGTGGTATGTGCTTGAAAAAGATTTGGTACAAACTTGAAACCAATCCTCTGCTCTTCACAAAAATCTAGAAGTTCCAAAACACCCGCCCTATCATAATCTGGACTAGCCAAAACCACTTCATCAATCTGCGGATAATTATCTGAAATAAAATTTTTAATTTCTTCTGTTTTGAGTTCGAAAAATATTTTTATTATCCGATAACCTAAATCGGGGTGTTTTTTAATTTCTTCAATAACCTTATTGCTTAATTTATCTTCTCCAATAATTACCACATTCTTAACCCCAAAATTATACTTTCCCACCATAAATCTCTGCAATTTTTTTACGAAAAAACGCCCAAGACCAATAAAAATTATTGATAAAATCCAAGCAACCAATAAGATAAACCTAGAGTCAAATAATGCCTGATTAAAGAAAATATAAAGGATAATCGCCAATAATGTTGCGGAAACTGCAACAATAATCTGCAAAAATTCTTTGAATAATTTTTTTTGGACACTAATATTATAAAGTCCGGAAACGGCAAATACTAAAACGCCTAAAAAAGAAACCGCTAATACCAAAAATAAATATTTTTCGAACGGTAAATTCAAAGAAAAAAGCACTGGCCTCCATTTGGCAACCAGTGGGCTTACACGTAAAAAATAGGCTGAAATTCCAGCCAAAACAAACATCACAAAATCAACCGGTACAAGCAAGGCACTGAATATAAGTTTAGACCTTCTCATTAATTATATTCTAGCTCCAAATCGAGTAAAAATCAACCGCGTCTGATGCAGTTCAATCAAAAAACCCTTAAAAATAAGGGTTTTTTGGTGTTGGGCAAGCAATAAGCCGAATTCTGTCTACCGAGCCTGGCTCGGTTCAATGATCATTTATCTGATCTCGACATTACTGTCGGATTCAAGCGAACCACCTTTCACTAATAAAAATCATAAACACTTTTACTAGATACTTGTTCTTGCACCCACTTAGGAATTTAGCTCGTTTCACCTCCGACGCTAGGTCGGAGCTCGTCTCTGTTCGCATCCCTATCCTTACGGACGATGGACGTTATCCACTAAGCTTTTCTCCGAAGTTAATTCGGAGGAGTGTTCGGACTTTCCTCTCCCCGCAATGCGGAGAGCGATCATCTCGCTTACCCAACAAAAATATAGTACTAAATTTTAATTATTGTGTCAAATACCGGGCAAACTCTCAATTTCTTTTTCTTTTGAATCCAACGCCCGATTTACCAATTTGTCGGCATCAAAATTTTTGTGCCTCAATATGTGTATAAATTCAACTTTATTAAAATCTATCTTTAAATTCCAAACCTTTAAAAATAGTTGCTCGATTCTTCTGTCTAAAATTTTGTATTTACCATTCATTTGTTTTGCCAAAAATTCACTATCTGTTCTTACTTCAATTTCCATTGCTTTCGCTTTTTTCCCCCCAAATAAAAGTTTTGCTTTTTGTAAGGCAAAAATTACTGCTTCGTATTCTGCTTCGTTGTTGGTTGCCCTGCCAATTTTCTCTCCGTATTCTTTAATAGCTTTTCCTTTTTCATCGCAAAAAACCACCCCGATCCCCGCTGGCCCTGGATTTCCCCTACTCCCTCCGTCTGTGTAAATTATCGTTTTCATATTTTCTTAAAATCTATAATTTTAAGCTGTAGTTCTTTGTTCCCGTTCCATTCATTGGATAACATTTCAAAAACAATATCAATTTTGTCTCCCAGGTCTATTTTATCACAAACATCCACCAAATTGAAGCCGATTGCGCTGATTTTTTTTGTCTCTTTTTCCAGCGATAATTTTAAATGATTTTCTTTAGAGCCTACATTTCTCATACCAATAATTTTTAAATCCTTTAATAAAAATAACGGTCGAGAATTATCGCTACCAAATGGTTCAAATTTTGCAATTTCATCAAAAACTTTCCAATTTAAATCTTCAATGGTTGTTTCGACATCAATATTCAATAATGCCAACATATCATTCTTTTTAAGTTTCTCTTCGGCAACTTTTTCTAATATTTTTCTAATTTTTTCTAAATTTTTTACGTCAGTCCTAAACGCACCAGCATAGGGATGTCCACCATATTCATCTAATAACCCTTTACATTTATTTAACGCCTTGATCACATCGAATCCTGCCACCCCCCCTCTCGCCGAGCAAACTGCGTGATTTTTTGAAATCTGGCAAATAAATGCCGGTCGCCAAAATTCATCCCTCAATCTTTGCGCTATCAATCCCACCAACCCAGATGTCCATGTTTCGCATCCTTCAAAAATAATTTTACTCTTGTCTATATTTTTCTTGACTCTTTCTCGTGCCTCTTTAATAATTCTTTCCATTTGTCGCTGTCTTTCTTGATTTCTATTTTCGAGACGTTGTGATAATTCATCCGCCTCAACTACGTTTTTTGTTAAAAGCAATTCGAAGGCAACCGTGCCATGATCGACGCGAGAAGCAACGTTAATTCTTGGACCAAGAATAAAGCCAATTGTGTAAGTCGTTAAATTGCCAGCGATGCGTGCTTTTTCCATTAAAACTTTTAATCCTAATCTTCTTGTTTGAGACAAAACGATCAATCCATATTTCACAAGAGTTCTATTTTCGCCAAGCAAAAGCATGGAATCCGTAACAGTTGAAATTGCGACCAAATCCAAAAGCCATTTTTCCCAGGCAATCGGAAGTTTTTTTGTGATGCGTATTGCTTGTAATAATTTAAACGCGACACCAGCACCAGATAATTCTTTAAAGGGATATTTACATGCTTTTTGTTTTGGATTGATAATTGCATGCGCCTTGGGAAGTTTGTTTGGCACTTCATGATGATCAACAATGATTACATCAACGCCCAATTTGTTTGCCATCTTGACTTCTTCAATATCCGTAATTCCACAATCAACAGTTAAGATTAATTTGGTATCCTTTTTCGCAATTTGTTCAATCGCCTTTAGATTTAACCCGTATCCTTCAACATTTCTATCGGGGATATAAACTTCTGATTTAATTTTAAAAACTTCCAAAATTTCATGGAGAATAACGCCACCACAAATTCCATCGGCATCATAATCGGCAAAAATTGCTACTTTCTCGTTGTTTTTGGATGCTTTTTCTATACGTTTAATCGCTTTTTTAACACCTTTCAATAAAAACGGATCGTGTAAATCCTGATCATAGTCGGGACTAAAAAACTCGTCAATCGCTTTTTGAGTCTTGAGCCCTCTGTCCCAAAGCAACTGAAGAGTTAATTTTGAAAACTCTGGAAATTTTTCCAGAAATTCTTTTGGCGCTTTCTTATTTATTTTCCAAATTTTATTCACGAACTACGATTTTTTTACTTAATTTTTTAATGCTTCAATTCCCGGCAAGGTTCCCTCGCTTAGATAATCCAACATCGCACCACCACCAGTAGACATCCAATCAAAAACTTCCCCTTTTCCAATTTCATTGATAAATGCATTTGTATCTCCACCTCCGACAATTGCACATGCTCCACTTTTATCAATTGCTTCCACTAATTCCTTTGAAGCGATATCAAATGGTTTTTGTCCTGTTAGTCCCAATGGCCCATTCCAGACAATTGTTTTTGATTTTAAAATTATGTCGTTAAATAAATGGATTGTTTTTGGACCGATATCCAGCGCCTTTTCAAACCATTGCAGAGGCGTGATGTCTTTATACATAACATTTTTTCCGTCCCAAATTCCTAAATCAATTGGCAAAAAAAGTTTTGGGTTTTTTAAATTTATTTTTTTAACTTCTTCAAAAGATTCTTTGTCAATTTTTGACTCGCCCATTGCGATTCCTTGACTTGCAAAAATTGTGTTTGCCAGTGCCCCGCCAATTAAAACCTTATCAGCAATTTTTAAAAATTTATTAATAACTTTTATCTTTGTCTCAATTTTTGCCCCACCAATAACCGCAACAAGTGGTTTTTCCGGGTTCTTTAAAATTTTATTTAGTTCGCTTATTTCTTTTTCTAACGTAAATCCGGCTACTGACGGAAGTAGTTTTGGGATACCAACGATTGATGCGTGTTTTCTGTGAGAAACAGCGAACGACTCATTAACGTAAATATCCCCCAATTTGGCTAATTTTTCAGCAAATTCTAACGAATTTTCCTCCTCCTCTTTCCAAAATCTGATATTTTCCAATAACAAAATATCGTTAAACTCCATTTTTTTTATCTTATCTTCAACTTTTTTTCCATAAATATCCGCAAAAAACAAAATTTTCTTGTCCAACAATTTACCCAATTCTTCGGCAATCGGTTTTAAAGACATTTTACCAATCTTTTTCCCATCTGGACGACCCATATGTGAAATTAAAATAATCTTTGCTTTTTGTTTAATTAAGTATTCCAGCGTTGGCAAACATCCTTTTATTCTGGTATTGTCGACAACAATTCCCTTTTCATCGATTGGTACATCAAAATCAACGCGTACTAATACGCGTTTATTTTTAACATCAATTTTCTTTAAACTTTTTATTTTCGCCATATCAAGCTATTTCAATTATTTTTGTGAATTCTTTGGGGTTTAAACTCGCACCACCAACCAACAATCCATTAAATCCAATATCAATATAATTTTGAAAATTTTTACTATCTACGCTCCCGCCATATAAAATTGGATTAGAATATTTTGTTTTTATAAAAAGTAATACCTTTTCCGCGTCGCAAGATTCACAAAAATCACCAGTTCCTATCGCCCAAACGGGTTCATAGGCAATAATAATTTTTTCAATTCCCAATTTACAATTTTCAATTCCGTTTAAGTCCTCACCTAACTGTTTATTAATTACTTCTTCTGCGTCTTCCCCTTTTCTTTCCCCAACACATAAAATCGGAATCAGTCCTGCGTTCAATGCGGATTTCAATTTTTTATTAATTATTTCGTCAGTTTCGTTAAAATAATTTCTTCGTTCAGAATGACCGATAATTACATAATCAACCCCTAAATCCTTAATCATTTTTGGGCTAATTTCGCCAGTATATGGTCCTTTTTCTTCCCAAAAACAATTCTGTGCGCATAATTTCGCTTTTTTAAAAAATGGCCACCAAACAAAAGGAGCCGCAATTAGAACATCAGCTTTTTTTGATTTTTTAATTGCCCCCAAAACTTCCTTAAAAAGTTGTTTTGTTTCTTTGGCGGTAGAAGGATTCATCTTCCAGTTAGCTATAATCAATGGTTTCATAAGATTATTTTTTATTAAACTTTCTTAAAAATTCTGCCACTTCTTCGGGCTTGATGGTTAAGACTTCAACTCCCGTGCCCAGTTCTAACCCCGCCCAAGTATTTGTTTTGGGCAGAATTTCAATGTGCCAATGATAATATTTATAATCTCTGTCGTCGCAGGGTGCCGTGTGAATAAAAAAGTTATAATCGGGATTTTTTAGTCCTTTATATAGAGCATATAATGCTTTTTGCATAGCTTCGGCCAAAGATTTTCTTTCTGCTTCTGTTATTTTTTCAAAATTCGACTGATGTTTTTTGGGATAAATTCTTAATTCAAAATTGACTCTTGGTACGAACGGTGCAAAAACTATAAAATGCTCGTTTTGGAAAATGCATCTTTTTTCTTCTTTTTCCCACGCAATCATTTCGCAATGCACACACTTATTTTGTTTAATATAGTATTTTTCCGCCCCCTCTATACTTCTACGTACATCGGCAGGTAAAATCGGCATAGCAATTAACTGTGAATGTGGATGCGGGATACTTGCTCCTGCCTCTTTGCCGTGATTATGAAAAATAAAAATGTAATTAACAAATTTATGATTCATTAAAGCAAGATATCGTTCTTGATATGCCCTAATAACCCCTTCAACGTTTTCTAGTGGCATTATTGCTAAATGTTTTTTGTGATCTCTGGTGATAATTACTTCATGAAATCCAGTCCCCTGGATTAAATTATACGGGCCCTCTTTATGCGCTTCAAAAGAGGCGCTAGGAACCAATATCGGATATTTGTTTTTTATAATTTGCAAACTCCAATCTTTACCTTTTTTATAAATCAACACCGGTTCATCATGTCCAGATTTTTGTGGATTTTCAAATGGACAATTAGATGTTTTTTGTTCGAATTTTTCTTTCTTTTTATTAATAAAAAGCTGGGGTCGTTTTGCTCTTCCTGTTGCAATAACCATCCAGTCATCGCTGACGATATCTTGTCTTAGTTCTGAATCGCCGATATTTTTATTTTTTATTGATTCCATATTTATTTGTTAAAAAATTGTACTTGATTTTTAGAAGCTCTATAAAGGTTTTAAAGTAGGAACTTATTTTAACACCGCTTTCTGCTGGATTGTGCCAATCCACAGGCATTTCTTTAATTTTAAATCCCATTTTTTTTGCCAATGCCAAAATTTCGAAATCAAAGCCCCAGCGCATTAGGGTTTGTTTCGGAAATATTGTTTCCGCAGATTTTTGATTAAATAATTTAAATCCTCTCTGCGTATCTTTAATCTCCCAAAGACCGGCAACAAAACGAATAATGTATTTCGCCAAACTACCCAACCACCTACGATACCATTGGGCTTTTTCCTCTATTTTGGCTCCCTTTATTTCGATTGAGCCAATTACAATATCATTTCCATTTTTAATTTCTGGCCAAAATAAGTCCAAATGATCAATTTTGGTAGAATTATCCGCGTCCATAAATAACCTATATTCGCCTTTCGCCTCAAGCATTCCCTGCTTGGTTACATATCCCTTGCCATGGTTTTCTTTGTTGTCAATTAGGCGCAGATTTTTAATTAATTCGCCGGTTTTATTAACTACTGTGGCGGTATTATCTTTTGAGCCATCGTTTACAACAATAATTTCATAAGAATAGTCCTGCCCAGACAAATATCTGTCTATATCTAAAAGTGTCACCGCAATTCTTTTTGCTTCATTATACGACGGAATCACAATCGATAAATGTATTTTTTCTTCCATAAGTAAATTATACCATAAAATAAAAAAACGGGCCTCTCTAGCCCATTATACTAAAGGTTATTATTTTGTTAACACTCTACATCCCTTCTTTGTAATCGCCACAGTATGCTCGAAATGAGCGGAAATGGAACGGTCTTTGGATAAAAACGCAAAGCCGTCTTTTGCTCGTTCTACTTCCCACCCACCAACAACATTCATCGGTTCAATTGCAATAACCATTCCGGGTTTTAAAACAATTCCCTCACCCTTATTGCCGTAATTTAAAATTTCCGGCTCTTCATGAACTTTTTTTCCGATTCCGTGTCCAACTAAATCGCGAATGACATTAAACCCGTTTCTTTCGACATAACTTTGAATTGTAAAACCAATATCACCCAATCGATTTCCTGGTTTGCATTGTTTAATTGCCAATTCCAAAGATTTTTCCGTAATATTTATCAATTTCTGCAATTTTTTATCAATCTTTCCAATCCCCATAGTTATTGCCATGTCTGTGCAGTAATTTTTATACTCGATTCCCAAATCCAGAGTTAGTAAATCACCCTCTTTTAATTTTCTACCACCCGGAATCGCATGTACCACCTCTTCATTTACAGACGCACACAAAGCGCTAGGATAACCATTAAAGCCCTTAAACGCTGGTTTTGCGCCATATTGAAAAATAAGGTCCTCTGCGACCTTATCTAGATACTTTGTAGTGACTCCGGCTTTAGCGTGTTTTGCTGTTTCGTAGATTATCTTTGCTAAAATCTTTCCGCCTTCAGCCATTATCGCTATTTCTTTTTCGGTATAGATATTAATCATATCAAATCCTAAATTCTAAATTCTAATTTCTAAATAAACATAAAATTAAAAATTTAAAATTATTTAGGATTTAGTGCTTAGTGTTTTGTGCTTTTTAATATATCTTTAAAAACATTTTCAATCGATTGCTCGCCGTTAATTTCAATTAAGCGTTTTTGTTTTTTGTAATAATTTATTGATTTGGTGGTTTGGTTTTTATATTCTTCCAACCTTCTTTTAATTGACCTTATATTATCATCGACTCTGGTTATCAATCCTCCGCCACAAGCATCACATTTTTTAAGTTCTTTATATTTTCCAACCCAAGGAATTAATTTCTTGCAATTTTTGCATTGTCTTCTTTTGGTTAAACGGTTAAAAGATTCCTTTGCAGAAATCTTAATTAAAATAATCTTTGTGTTTTTTAACTCATACCAATCTAGCGCCTCATCAACAAGAATTGCTTCGTAAATTATTCTTGTCCAGCCATCAAAAACAAATCCTTTAATTTTTTGTTTTTTGTTTTTTTCTATTTCTTCTCCAAAGATCTTGATTATTACAAAACTTGGCACTAATCCACCGCTATTGATTATATTGGCTATTTTCCCGCCAGTAAAATCGTTTATCTTAATATGTCTCCTGAGAATATCTCCCGAACCAATATATTTCAAACTAAAGTTATCAGCCAATAATTTCGCCTGTGTTCCCTTTCCGCAACCAGGTGGTCCGATTAATATAAAATTTAATGGTTTTTTAGAATCCTTCATAATCTCTCATGGTTAATTGTCCTTCTACTTGTTTCACTGTTTCCAAAACAACTGAAACCACAATTAAAACCGCCGTGCCACCGATTGCCATAGACGCCATACCTGTTACCCCCTGAATAATTGACGGCAATACTGCGATTACCCCCAAAAACAATGCGCCGACCAAAGTGATTTTATTTAAAACATGAGAAATAAATGACGCAGTGTTTTCTCCCGGCCTAATCCCCGGAACAAAACCACCATTTTTTTGAATATTTTCAGAAATTGCCTTAGGATCAAAAGTAACCGATGTATAAAAAAACGTAAAAACAACAACTAAAATAAAATAAACAACTGCATAAAAAATCTGATCTTGAAATATATTACCGATTGAAGTTGCAATTTTAGCAATTGTCGGATTTGCGGACACAGAAAAGAATTTTGCAATCATCCCCGGAAAAAGCATAATCGATAACGCAAAAATAATCGGAATAACTCCGGCCTGATTAACTTTTAATGGTAAATAAGTTGAAAACCCGCCATAAACTTTTCTTCCTCTAATTCTTTTAGCATAAGCAACCGGGATTTTTCTTTGTGCTTCGTTTATTAAAACAACTCCCACAATTACCAATACAGCCACAATCAAAAAACCGATATACGATGGAATCTGCGACGGGTTATAGGTAGCAATTAATTGTTGAATTGAAGAAGGAATTCTGCCAATAATACCGGCAAAAATTAAAATTGAAACGCCGTTACCAATCCCTTTTTCTGAAATAAGCTCGCCTATCCACATTAAAAATACGGAACCAGCAGTAACAATTGCTATGACCGTTAACATTTGAAATGCCGATAAAGAATTAATTATCCCCTGACTAATTAAAAGCGTCATCATAGCATATCCTTGCATTGCTGCTAATGGCACAGTTAAAATTCTGCCATATTGATTGAATTTCTTCTGCCCTTCTGGTCCGGATTCATGATACATTTCTTTTAATTTTGGAAAAATCATTGTTAATAATTGCAAAATAATTGTAGATGTAATATACGGACCTAAGCCCAACATTCCTAAAGAAAAATTCTGCATTGCGCCTCCAGTAAAAATGTTAATCAAACCAAAAAGCTGATTGCCCTGAAAAAATGCTTTAAGTTTTTCAGTATTAATCCCGGGGACAGGAATATTAGAAAGCAAACTAAAAACAACTAATAAGCCGAAAACAAACAAAATTTTGTTCCTTAATTCTTTGACTTTAAATAATTGTGCTATTTTTTGGTACCATTTCATATTAGCCTAATACTTTCTTAGCGCTTGCAGACATTTTACAATTTTCCGCTTTTATTTTTTTAGTTAATTTGCCATTACCCAAAATCTTTACCGCCGGCATCTTATTGTTAATTTTAGCAATCAATCCTTTTTCTAGCAATGTCTCTGGATTAACAATTTCTCCGTCTTTAAATTTTTTATCCAAATCTTCCAAATTTACTATTTGTGGTTTGATTCTAAAAGATTTAAAATCATACCCCCTGGTTTTGGGAATTTTTTTAACAATCTCACGCAATTCTGGTCGCAACTTTCTACCAGCCCTCGCCAATTGTCCTTTTGCTCCTTTACCTGAAAATGTTCCTCGTTTGCCTCCACGACCTACGCGTTTTTTATCTTTATTAATATTTTTCGGTTTAATTTGATGTAATTGCATATTATAATCAATTCTCTTATGATAATTTTTTTAATGCCTCAATTGCTGCTTGGGCATTGTTTAATCTGTTGGTGGTACGACCGATAATTTTAGATACGACATTTTCAATACCCGCCAAACTGCAAATAACACGCACTGCTCCTCCTGCGATAATTCCTCTTCCTTTTTGCGCTGGTTTTAACATGACTTTTGCTGCTCCAAATTTAGCTTCAACCATTTGCGATATTGATTTGTCTTCCGTAATGGGTATGTCAATCAAAACTTTTTTTGCTTGATTTACTGCTTTTTCCACGGCAACTGTTACATCGGCCCCCTTGGCAAGCCCCACGCCAACCCTACCCTTTTTATTGCCAATAACAACTAATGCCCTAAAATTAAATCTTCTTCCGCCAGCCACCATTCTCGCAGTTCTTCTAATATCTAAAAGTTTTTGTTCAAATTCTGGCTTTTCTTCTTTTCCTTTATCAAATTTTTTTCCACTCCTTCTTCCAAATTTATTTGTTCTGGATTGTTTTTTGCCGTTATCTTCAATTTTAATTTCAGCCGTTGCATCAATAACATCGCCTTTTGTTTCTTTTGGCGTATTTTCTAAAATTTCTTCCGAAGATTGTTCTAATTGTGTGTCTTTTATTTCTTCTGCCATAATTATTTACTCATTAAAATTTTAAACCGCCTTGGCGCGCCCCATCAGCTAACGACTTAACTCTACCGTGATATTTATATCCCGCTCTATCAAAAACAATTTTTCCAATTTTTTTCTCAACAGCTTTTTGGGCGATTAACTTTCCGACCTCAAAAGCTAATTCTATTTTTTTTATTTTTTTCTTAATGTCTACGTCTTTACTGCTAATTATAACCTCGCCTTTTTCATCATTAATTAATTGCGCATAAATATGCTTGTTGCTTCTAAAGACACAAAGCCTTGGAGCTTCTTTTGTTCCAATAATTTTTGCTTTGATTCTTTTATGTCTTATTATTTTTTTTGTTTTTTTGTCTAACTTCATAAATTTAAATTTTCACGTTTAACTATGTGGCAGTACTTACTGCTTTTTTGCCGTCTTTTCTTCTGATTATTTCCTTTTCGTATCTGATGCCTTTGCCCTTATATGGCTCGGGCTTCTTCTGTGCCCTGATATTGGCTGCAACCTGTCCAACAACCTGTTTGTCTAAACCTGAAATAATAATCATATTTTTTTCAATTTTAAATTCAATATCTTTCGGTGCCTCTATCTCTACGGGATGAGAAAATCCTAGATTTAAAACTAATTTTTTGCCATTTAATGTGGCTTTATATCCAATTCCTTCAATTATCAATTTTTTCTGGAAACCATTAGAAACACCTTCTATCATATTAAAAATCAATGCCCTGAATGTCCCCCATAGCGCTAAACTATTCTTGGTGCTTTGCGACTCTTTAATTAAAATAATGTTGTCTTTCATTTCTACGTTAATCTCTGGAATTAATTTTTGTATTAATTCGCCATTTTTACCTTTTACAATTATCAAATCTCCGTCGATTTTAACTTCGACTCCTTTGGGTATGGTTATTGGTTGTTTACCTATTCTAGACATATTTAGAAAACTCTACAAATAATTTCTCCGCCCAATCCTTTTTTTCTAGCTTCTTTATCTGTCATAAGTCCAGACGAAGTTGTTAAAATAATTAAACCTCGACCCTGTGAAAAATTAATTAAATCTTTTTTTGTAGCATAAACCCTTTGCCCAGATCGACTAATTCTCATCAACCCTTGAATTTTCGGCATAGTATTTCTTTCGTCTTTGTATTTCAATATCGCCTCAATTTCTTTCTTTGCGCCCTTTCCAGATTCCTTAATGTTGCCAATATATCCTTCGTTGCTTAAAATTTGCGCCAACTCAAATTTAATTTTAGAATACGCAAAATTTACGGTTTTGTGACCGACTGCCTGTGCGTTTCTTATATGTGTTAACATGTCTGATATTGGATCTATGTTCATATATTTACTTATTTTGATGATAATAAAATTACCAACTTGATTTTTTAATTCCCGGCAATTCTCCTTTATTGGCTAATTCACGGAAACAAATGCGACACAAACCAAATTTTCTCATAAAGCCATGCCTTCTGCCGCACTTAAAACAACGATTGATTTTTCGCGTTGAAAACTTCGGTCTTTTTTTTGTTTTTGCGATATCTGATATTTTAGCCATATATTTATTTTATCGGAAAACCCATTAATTTATATAATTCTATTACTTTCTCTTTGTCTTTAAAGTGCGTAACCACCGTTATTTCCATGCCAAAAATTCTTCTAATGTCATCTTGAGAGATTTCGGGAAAAATTAAATGCTCTTTTATGCCAATACTTAAATTCCCGCCCTTATCAATTGATTTTGAATCCAGGCCTCTAAAATCTCTGGTTCTCGGCAAAACAACGTTAACCAGTCGAAAAAGAAAATCATACATTCTTTTTCCGCGTAAGGTTACCTTTAATCCAACCGGCATCCCCTCTCTCAATTTAAAAGCAGAAATCGCTTTTTTTGCTAACGTTACAAGGGGTTTTTGTCCAGTGATTAAAACTATATCTTTTGCAATTGACTCTTGGGCCTTCTCGTCTTTTGCTACCACAGTGCTCCCGATTCCAACATTTATAACAACCTTTTTGATTTGCGGAACTGAAAAATTATTCTTATATCCGAATTTTTGTTTCATTTGGGGAATAATTTCTTTTTTGTATTTTTCTTCTAGTGTCATGTTTTTATTTTTATTTATATCTCCTGTCCGCATTTTTTACAAATTCTAACTTTGCTATTTCCAAGAATTCTATGTCCTATTCTTGTTGTTTTTTTGCATTTCGGACAAACAATCTGTATATTAGAAATATTTATCGGTTGAGGAATTTCAACTCTCTGACCGCGCTCTCCTTGTTTTTTGGGCCTGATATGTTTTTTTATAAGATTTAATCCTTCAATAATAATCTTATTGGTTTTAGGAAAAACCTTAGTTACTTTTCCGGTCTTATTTTTGTCCTTACCGGCAATTATTGAAACTGTATCACCTGATTTGATTTCCATATTATTATAATACTTCTGGTGCCAATGAAATTATTTTATCAAAACCTCTTTCTTTCAATTCTCTAGCCACCGGACCAAAAACTCTGTTCCCTTTTGGCTCGTCGCCGGCCAAAATAACTGCTGCGTTGTCGTCAAATCTAATATAACTACCATCTTTTCTTCTTAATGCCTTCTTCTGTCTAACAATTACCGCTTTGATTATTTCTTTCTTCTTTACTATTTTTCTTGGTTCGGCAATTTTAACTGATGCAATAATAACATCGCCGATTTGAGCATATCTTTTTCTGGTTGCGCCTAAAATTTTAAAAACGCGAATTGCTTTTGCGCCCGTATTATCCGCTACTTCTAAATTTGTTCCTACTTGTATCATAAATTTATAATACTATCCATTTTTTATCTTTTGATATTGGTCTACATTCCTGAATTATTATTTTATCTCCATTGTGATATTTATTTTCTGGATCGTGTGCTTTGTATTTTTTAGAAATTTTATATCTTTTTCTATACTTGGGGTGCTCTTTTATTCTCTCAACTAAAACCACAACGGTTTTATCCATTTTGTCCGAAACTACTGTTCCTTTTAATGTTTTTTTGTTATTTTCCATGTTTATTTTGTCTTAAGAATGTTAATATTCTCGCGATATCCCTTTTTGTTCTATGAATTTCATTAATATTTTTAACTTTCCCTCCGGCCAAATTGAATCTTAGTTCCCGAAGTTTATCTCTTAGATGCATAAGAGTATCATTTAATTCTTTATCTGTTTTTTGTTTTAATTCAATCGTTTTCATGGCTAATTTTTAACAAATCTTGTCTTAATCGGTAATTTATGAGCAGCTAAATTTAATGCTTCTTTTGCCACTTCTTCAGAAACACCATCAATCTCAAAAAGTATTCGTCCTGGTTTGATTGGGCAGACATAATGTTCTACGCTTCCTTTTCCTCCTCCCATTGGCACTTCTTGCCCTTTTTGTGTTACTGGTTTGTCTGAAAAAATTCTAATCCATAACTTTCCGCCTTTTTGAAGACGATGTGTAATTGTGCGTCTGGCAGATTCGATTTGTCTATCGGTTATCCATTTTGTGTTTTCTGCTTTTAGTCCGTATGCACCAAAACAAAGCTCTGTGCCAGCTTTTGATAATCCTAATTCCCTTCTTCTTCCTTTATGCCATTTTCGATGTTTAACTTTTTTGGGTTGCATATCTATTTTTCAAAAACTTCTCCCTTATTAATCCAAACCTTTATTCCAATTATTCCATATATTGTATGCGCGTTAACCTGTGCGTAGTCAATATTGGCCCTGATTGTTTGAAGTGGTAAACTGCCTTTTTTCAACCATTCTTCCCGCGCCATTTCTGAACCATTTAAACGTCCAGAAACAAAAATTTTAATTCCCTTTACTTCTGAATTTTGTATAATCTTTTCAATCATTTGCTTCATTACTCTTCTAAATGGCATTCTTCGTTCCAACTGTTCAGCAATTGTTTGACCAATAATGCTTGCCTGAATCTCTGCTTTTTTGATTTCTTCAACATCTATTTTAATATCAATCCCCTTGATTTTTTCTTTAAAAATTTTAGAAATAATTTGTTTCTTTAGTTCCTGAACACCTGTTCCACCACGACCAATAATAATTCCTGGCCTGCCAGCCCTAATGATTATATGAACAACATTGGCCGAACGCTTAATAATTACTTCGTTAATTGCTCCTGTTTTAAGTTCTTTTTTTATAAATGTACGAATTTTAAGATCTTGCTCCAAATTTGCTTTGTAGTTTTTCTTTCCGTACCACTGTGACTGCCAATCTTCAATCCCCTTTACTCTAAAAATTTTAGGATGTACTCTGTGAGACATATGTTTTAAATTGATTTTCTTCTAAATATTCTTTTTGCCCAATTTTGTTTTTTGGGCCTTAAAGAGGTATCTTTAATTGTTTTTTTGTCTGTTGGTTTGGTTTTTTGTATTTCTTCTTTATTGGGCGATGTTTCTTTAACGACCTCTTTTTTAATTGGTTTTTCAATAACTGTCTGTCGTTTTTCAATTTTAACTCCTTCTTTTACGCCTAAAGATATAATAACATGACTGGTTCTTTTTAAAATCGGGTATGCCCTACCACGAGACATCGGACGCCAACGCTTATAGGGCACTCCTTCATTTACAATAATTTTTTTAACAAATAAATTTTCTTTATCTACATTAAAATTGCTTTTAGCATTAGCCACTGCTGATTTCAAAAGCCTTAAAACAGGATCTGATGCTCTGCGAGATAAAAATTTCAACTGGGCCTCTGCTTCCCGTATTTCTTTCCCCTTAATCAAATCTATCACAGACCTAACTTTTCTTGGAGCGATTCTTAAATAGTTTAATTTAGCTTTTATTTCCATAGGTTTTATTTATTTTTAGCAGCTGGTTTAGCTGGCGCTACTGGTTCCGGTGCGACAATCTCTGCTCCTTTTTCAAGCTCTTTTTGCATTTTACCTCCATGGCGAATAAATTTTTTGGTCGGAGAAAATTCACCTAATTTATGACCAACCATTTCTTCGGTTACAAAAACGGCAACATGATCCTTCCCATTGTGCACGCCAAAAGTAAGCCCAACCATTTCTGGAGTTATGGTGCAATCCCTAGACCATGTTTTAATCACGGTTCTTTCTCCTACCTTCACTTTTTTAATCTTTTCTATTAATTTTTCGTCCACCCACGGACCCTTTTTTAAACTTCTTGGCATAAATTTTATTTGCGTTTTTTATGTATTCTTCTTTGAAGAATAAATCTATCGGAATATTTTTTATTTTTTCTGGTTTTAACTCCAAATGCTTGTTTCCCCCAAGGTGTTTTGGGGCCTCTGCGTAAACCAATCGGCGACCTTCCCTCCCCTCCACCATGCGGATGGTCAACTGGATTCATTGCTGTCCCCCTAACCCTTGGTCGAACTCCTTTCCATCTCATTCTTCCGGCCTTTCCCGCTCTAGCAAAAATATGTTCTGGGTTGCTTAAAGCTCCAATTGTTGCCATGCAATCAGCTAAAACCATTCTCGTTTCGGTAGAGGGCATTATTAAATGCACATATTTGCCTTCGTTGGCACTAACCTGTGCACTTGAACCAGCAGAATGGACAATTTTGCCACCTTGTCCGGGAATTAATTCAATATCATGAATAAAGGTTCCAACGGGAATATTTTTTAAAAGCATTCTATTGCCTGTTTTTAATATTGTCTTTTCTGCCGTAATAATTTCATCTCCAACCCTCAACTCTTGAGGGGCCAAAATATATCTTTTTTCTCCGTCAGCATAACAAACCAAAGCAATAAAAACTGTTCTATTCGGATCATATTCAATGGTTTTAACTTTTGCGGGAATGTTAAGTTTTCCCCTTTTAAAATCTATAATTCTAAATAATTTTTTATGTCCACCCCCTTGATGTCTGACCGTGATTCTCCCTTTTTTGTTTCGCCCGGCCTGCTCTTTAAACGATAAAAGCAAAGATTTCTTAGGATAATCTCCAGATAATAATTTTTTGTATTCTATGCTTATTCTTCCCCTAATGCCCGGGCTTGTTGGATTATAATGTTTCATAAAAATCTTGAAAAGTATGGCTTTTAATGAGGCAGTATTTCAATTTTGTGTCCTTTTTCTAGGGTAACAATAGCTTTTTTGTAACCCGACTTTTTGCCTTTTTTGCCTCTCAATAATTTTATTTTAGTTTTTGTGTTTATAATATTAATGTCCCTAACGATCACGCCATAAAAATGAGAAATTGCTTTTTTTATTTCTGACTTATTAGCATTTTTATAAATTCTAAAAACATATTTGCCGTCTTCTGATAAATTGGTGGCTTTTTCACTAATATGCGGTTCTTTCAAAAGCTTAAACGCCATTCCCTCTTTTTTTCTTGGAGGCATTTTGGGTTCAATTTTTTTCTCTACCACCGATTTTACTGCCTTGGGGGTAGATTTTTTCTCTTTCGAATGTGATTTTTTTAAAAAATTAAATATTGCCATAGGTTTTTTCAATCACTTTAATCGCTTCTTTATCTAATAATAAATATTTGAATGAGAGCAAATCTAAAACATTTAAACTGTCCGCTAAAATAGTTTTAACCTTAGCAATATTTTTACTTGCTTTAATCAAATTTTCGTTTTTTTCGGGAATTGCCAATAAAATACTTGGTCGTTGTTCTTTTTTAAAAATTTTAGAAATTATTTTTGCCATTAATTTAGTTTTTGGCTCGCTAATTTTCAAATTATCTAAAACAATCAATTCCTTGTCCCTAACTTTTGAGGTTAAGGCCATAAAAAGGGCTTTTTGCCTAATTTTTTTATTTATTTTTCGAGAAAAATTTTTCTCATTTCTTGGACCAAATGTCACGCCACCTCCACGCCATAAAGGAGAACGAATGGATCCGTGTCTGGCACGACCAGTGCCTTTTTGTCGCCAAGGCTTTTTCCCTCCACCCCTAACATCACCGCGATTTTTAGTGTGAGCCAATTTTTGACGACTATTGGCAATTTGAATATTTACAACCTGATAAACGATATCATCATTTATTTCTACATTAAAAATATCTTCCGGCAAAGTTATAGTTCCAGATTTTTCTCCTTCCAGGTTGTACACATCAGATTTAAGCATAAATAAATTAAACTGTTTGTATTTCTACTAAACCATTATTGTGTCCCGGGATAGGGCCAGAAACAGCCAATAAATTATTTTCAATATCAACATTGGCTACCTTCAAATTTTTAACCGTATTTTTGGCAACACCCATATGACCCGCCATTCTCATGCCCCTGATAACTCTTTCGGGAAAACTACAACCGATTGAGCCCGGTTTTCTCTGGTCATGCGGGTGACCATGTGAGGCCGGTGCCCCCTTGAACCCGTGCCTCTTAACCACGCCCTGAAATCCTCTTCCTTTTGAAATTCCCGAAACTTTTACCTTGTCCCCCTCAACAAATTTAGCAACATCAATTTTATCGCCAACTTTATATTCTCCTACGTTACCATTAAATTCTTTCAAAAATTTATATTCTTTTCCTTTCTGCGATTTAGTAATTTTTTTGGATTTAAGCGGTTCTAGTCCAATTTGGATTGATTCATAACCATCTTTTTCTTTCGTTTTTATTTGGGTAACAAAACACGGACCAGCTTCAATTACTGTAACTGGCGTTACATTTCCTTCTTTATCGTATATTTGTGTCATTCCGACTTTTTTACCAATAATGAACTTCATAATCTTAATCTTAATTACTAACGAAAAATACCGGCTGTCCGGTATTTTTTTACACGGCTAGCTAATATATTTCTTATTAGATAATATATTTTAAATACAAACTCATAACAAATTATTGGTTTGTAATATTACATTTTAATTTCTATGTCAACTCCTGCCGGAAGATTCAAATTCATCAATGCGTCAATAATTTTAGGCGCTGGATTAAATATATCTATTACTCGCTTGTGGGTTCTCATTTCAAACTGCTCTCTTGCGTTTTTGTGCACAAAAGTAGAACGATTAACTGTATATTTTTGAATGTGAGTCGGTAAAGGAACTGGTCCTACGACTTCAGCGCCGTATCGTTCAGCTGTCTCAATAATCTGTTTGGCGGACTGATCTACAATTTTATGATCAAAAGCCTTAATTTTAATTCTGAGACGCTGTTTTATTTCCTCTTGAATCTCAACTTCTTTCTTTTTTGCTGCCATAGAAATAACAACTTTTAAACGTTTTAATCCCGACTGTTCGTCGGGATTAAATTTTTATTTTATAATCTTAATAACAAATCCTGCTCCTACTGTTTTACCACCTTCTCGAATAGCAAATTTTTGTTTTTCTTCTAATGCAACCGGGGCAATAAGTTTAACTGTCATTTTTGCGTTATCTCCGGGCATAATCATTTCAACTCCCTCTGCCAAAGAAATAACATCTCCGGTAACATCAGTGGTTCTAATATAAAACTGTGGTTTATATCCCTTAAAGAATGGGGTGTGTCTACCGCCTTCTTCTTTGGATAAAATATATGCTTCGGCCTCAAATTCACTATGAGGGGTAACTGATCCTGGCTTAGCAATAACTTGTCCTCTTTCTACGTCTTCTTTTTTCAATCCTCTTAAAAGAATTCCCGCATTATCTCCCGCCATACCTTCATCTAATGACTTGTTAAACATTTCAATTCCAGTTACAACTGTTTTTTGTGTTGATTTTAAACCAATTACTTCAATTTCGTCATTAACTTTTACTATTCCTCTCTCAATTTTTCCAGTAACAACAGTTCCTCTTCCTTCAATTGAAAAAATATCCTCAATCGGCATCAAAAACGGTTTATCGGTTTCTCGTTTTGGTTCAGGAATATATTCATCTAATGCTTTTGCAAGTTCAAAAATACATTTTGCGTCTTCTGAATTAGGATCATTAGATTCCAGTGCCTTCAACGCAGAACCCCTAATAAACGGCGTTTTGTCTCCAGGATAATTATATTTAGTTAAAAGCTCTCTTACCTCTGCCTCAACTAAATCAATAAGCTCTGGATCATCTACTTGGTCAACTTTGTTTAAAAAAACAATAATATTTGGCACACCAACCTGTCCAGCCAAAAGAATATGTTCTCTGGTTTGAGGCATCGGACCATCAGCTGCCGATACAACCAAAACAGCACCATCCATTTGAGCTGCACCAGTAATCATATTTTTAATATAATCAGCATGACCCGGAGCATCAATATGGGCATAATGTCTTTTTTCTGTTTCGTATTCAACATGTGCCAATGCAACTGTAATACCACGCTCTCTTTCTTCTGGAGCGGCATCAATTTCATTAACACCCTTTTTTGAAACATTAAAACCTTTAAGGCCTAATTGTTTCAAAATAGCTGCAGTTAAGGTAGTTTTGCCATGGTCAACATGACCAATTGTTCCTACATTAACGTGCGGTTTTGTTCTTTCAAATTTCCCTGCCATATTATTGTTTCGACACCAATTACTAATTTATGCGAATTTATGAACCCTACGAATTAGTAAATTCGTGTATTATTCGTAATTCGTGTCGCATTACTTATTTATTACTTACAAGTTTAACTAATTATTAATTTAAAGTCAATACCCTATTTCTTTTTGCCCTCGATAATGGCTTGTGCCACATTTTTGGGGGTTTCTTCATAATGTGAAAATTCCATTGTAAAGTTTCCTCTGCCCTGAGTCATTGACCTCAATCCGGTTGCATAACCAAACATTTCCGATAAGGGAACCTTAGCATCAATAACTTTTGTGTTTAACCTGTCGTCAATTTTTTCAATTCTCGCTCTTTTGCTGTTTAAATTTCCAGTAACATCTCCTAAAAATTCCTGAGGAATAACTACTTCCAATTTCATTATTGGTTCAAGCAAAACTAAATCTGCTTTTTTGGCTGCTTCTTGTAACGCAAACGATCCTGCCATTTTAAATGCTGCTTCCGACGAATCAACTTCATGATACGAGCCATCGAATAAGGTAATTTTTGCATCTACAAACGGATATCCCGCCAAAACACCTCTGTCCATTGCTTCTTTAACTCCTTTTTTGATTGCTGGAATATATTCTGCAGGGATAACCCCCCCCTTGATTGCATCTTCAAATTCAAATCCTTTTCCTCTCTCCAATGGTTCAATTTTGATTAAAACATGGCCATATTGTCCGCGTCCACCCGATTGTCTGATATACTTTCCTTCAGCTTCTGCGGTTTTTTTGATCGTTTCCTTGTAGGCAACTTGTGGTCTGCCAACATTGGTTTCTACCTTAAATTCTCTTTTCATTCTATCAACAATAATTTCCAAATGCAACTCGCCCATTCCTGCAATAATGGTCTGATTTGTTTCTTCGTTAGTTTTAATTCTAAAAGTAGGATCTTCATCGGTCAATCTTTTCAATGCCATACCCATTTTTTCTTGATCGGCTTTTGTTTTCGGCTCAATGCTCATTTCAATAACTGGCTCCATAAACTTAATCTGTTCCAATAAAATAGGGCAATTCTCGTCGCAAAAAGTATGGCTAGTTTTAACGTCTTTCAATCCTACTGCCGCAGCAATTTCTCCTGCATAAACCGTTTCCACTTCTTCTCTCTTGTCTGCCTGCAAACGCACAATTCTTCCCAATCTTTCTTTTTTGTCAAGTGTAGAATTATAAATATATGATCCAGCGGAAACAGTTCCCGAATAAACCCTGAAAAAGGTTAATTGGCCCACAAATGGATCGCTTTGCAATTTAAATGCCAGTGCCGCAAACGGCTCCTCATCAGATGCGCACCTAATAATTTCTTCACCTGTTTTAGGATCAACACCCTTAACCGGCGGAATATCTAATGGGCTCGGGAGATAGTCGACTACTGCATCTAAAATTAATTGCACTCCTTTGTTTTTTAGGGCTGAGCCAGTAAAAACTGGAAATATTTTATTTGCAATCACTGCTTTACGTAAAACAGTTTTTAATTCATCAATCGGAATTTCTTTCCCTTCTAAGTAATAATTCATTAAATTTTCATCTTCGCTGACGATTTTTTCAATTAATTCATTCCTGTGTTTTTTTGCATCCTCTAAATATTCTGCAGGAATTTCTTTTTCTGTAACTTGATTTCCTTTTTCTCCTTCAAAATAATATGCTTTCATTTTTAGTAAATCAATAACTCCTTCGTGTTTCTCTTCTAGCCCAATCGGAATTTGCATTCTTATGGCATTTTTATTTAAACGCTCTAAAATTGAACGATATGATTTCTCAAATGAAGCTCCCATTCTGTCTAATTTATTGATAAAACATAGCCGAGGGACATTTTCTTCGTCAGCATAGTGCCAATTTGTTTCCGATTGCGGTTCTACGCCGGCAACTCCGTCAAAGACAACAACTGCCCCATCTAAAACATGGAGCGATCTTTTGACTTCAGCCGTAAAATCAATATGTCCCGGAGTATCAATAATATTAAAACGTACTTTTTTTGAAATATCGGAAACGGGCATATAGGTTGGATTCCAAAAACAAGTAATTGCAGCAGCAGTAATTGTAATACCGCGCTCTCTTTCCTGTTCCATCCAATCCGTAACTGTATCTCCTTCGTGTACCTCGCCAACCTTATGGGTCATTCCCGTATAATATAAAACTCTTTCCGATGTGGTTGTTTTCCCCGCATCAATATGGGCAATGATTCCAAAGTTTCTAACTTTTTCTAAAGGATAGTCTCTCATGTATTTTTACCAGGCAAAATGTGCAAAAGCTCGATTTGCTTCTGCAACACGATGTGTTTCTTCCTTTTTCTTAACTGCTTCACCGGTATTGTTATAGGCATTTATTAATTCTTGTGATAATTTTACTGTCATATCTCTTCCCTTTCCCCTTCTTGCCGCATCAATAATCCAACGCATTGATAACGCTTCTTTTCTTTTGCCTTTTACCTCATAAGGAACTTGATAGTTTGCGCCTCCGACTCTGCGTGATTTTACCTCTAAAAGCGGGGATGTGTTTTTTATCGCTTGTTCGAATATTTCTAGGGCGTTGTCTTTTTTTAATTCTTTTGCCGCTAAATCCATCGCTTCATAAAAAATATCCTGAGCAACTGATTTTTTCCCTCCAAACATTAAATTATTAATAAATTTAGACACCGAAATGCTACTATATTTCGGGTCTGGATTTAACTCAATTTTGGCTATTTGTTTTCTGCGCATAATTTTTAAACCTTTTTAACTCCTGAACTTTTTTTGGCTCCGTATTTTGATCTTTGCTGTTTTCTTCCTTCGACTCCGGCAGTGTCCAACATTCCTCTAACAATATGGTATCGAATTCCTGGCAAATCTTTTACTCTTCCGCCACGCAAAACAACCACAGAATGTTCCTGCAAATTATGACCTTCGCCGGGAATATACGCTGTTACCTCCATTTGATTGGTTAATCTTACTCTGGCTACTTTTCTTAATGCCGAGTTCGGTTTTTTGGGCGTAGTTGTAAAAACTTTTAAACAAACGCCTCTTTTAAACGGCGAAAAACTTTTGGTCGGCCGATTCTTTTTAACATTAAAACCGCGCCTTAAAGCAGGCGTTTTTGTTTTCGCTTTTAAATCTTTTCTTGATCTTTTAATCAATTGATGTATTGTCGGCATATAATTTATTTTGCTGAGTATATAAAAAAACTCTCCCAGCTACGAGTTGTTTTTAATAATAGCGTCAAAAAAATATTTTGTCAAACTTTTATTTATTTATGTTCCCCTCCCAACAAAAATAGTATAAATAAAACTTGCAATATGTGGTAAAATCGTAATTGCGATTGCAAGAGCAATGAATATACCGATAAATGACCTGTTGAGCTTTTCTTCTAGTCGCGGGAATTTATGAAATAACAGTTTTGAACCGTCGAGAGGGGGCATGGGAATCAAATTAAATAACGCTAAAAATATATTGATGTAAACAATCCAACTAAACGGCATATTTAAAAACGAAAAAACATTGAAACGAATTAATAATCCCAAAATTAAAGCAATTAACAAATTTGATCCCGGCCCAGCCAAAGAAACCCAAATCAATCCGCTTTTCTGATTTTTAAAATTATAAGGATTTATTGGAACTGGTTTTGCCCAACCGACAAAACCATTTGCAAAAAATAAAAAAAATAACGGAATAATTACTGTGCCATATAAATCCATATGCGAAATTGGATTCAAGGTCAATCTTCCCATGTCTTTTGCCGTGTGATCTCCCTGTGCATACGCGGCCCAGGCATGACAATATTCATGAATAATTGAAGAAAAAATTATGATAATGTAAACGAATATTTTTGTTTCAATTGATGACATTTGCTAAATTTTTATTTCCGTGTTAGATTTAATTGGGTTAATTAGAAATTAGGATAATTAGATTAATTTTTATTATTTTATGTCCAGAACATGTTCCCTTTGTGGAAAAACATCTATAATGAGCGTAACACGAAAAAAGCTCAGAAGCAAATATAATCCAACGTGCAAATCAAGACGATATCCAAATTTACAATGGACGACTTTAGCTAATGGCAAAAGGATAAAGGCCTGTACAAAATGCATTAAAAAAACCGGAAAAAAGAAATAAAGCACGGGGCAAGTCAGACTTGCCGGGCTGTAGTATAGCGGTAGTACGCGCCCATGGGGTGGGTGTGGCCCGGGTTCGATTCCCGGCAGCCCGACCTCGCAGGACATAGTTTTAGCGTCGGCCTGCCTCAATAAAAAACAATCTTTTCGGATTGTCTTTTTTATTTTTAAAATATTATTTTTATTTAATCAAATTACCAATATGTTTAATTCGTGTTTCGCGGTTACCGGTTATGGTAAAAATCTTGATTTTTGTCTTACGCGCAACTTCTAAAATTTCGGAAACAAACAAACGGTTAATCGCATCAATATATTCCTTATTAATATCTCTTTCGCCGTCATCAGCCAATACCACAGCAACGCTGGTTGGAATAAAAATTAATCCGTCAAGATTTTTCAATGAATCGTAAACCATTTTTCTCGTTTTATTAATAAATTCTTTTTTAAAGTTTCCGATTTCGTACTGATATAAAGAATAAATTAAATTGTCTAAAACACAACGATCAAAAATAATGTTTTTTTGTTTGTTTTCTGTGGTCTGCTTATATAAGAAATCTCGAATTGTTTTTTGGCTATTTTTTGTGGTTATCCGGTTTAATTTTAGTCTATTTTTTCTAACTACATCGCGATAAGTTTCCTCCGGAGTAATATAATTCGGGAAAGCACTCAAAAAATCTTTAATAAAAGTTGTCTTACCGGTATTTTGTGGTCCGGTCACTGCTAACCGCATAAATAACAAAAACTTATTCTTTTTTATCCAATTTGTCTAATTTCAAATATTTGAAACCGCCATAAACAACTAAAGCGACGATTATAAAATCGATCACAATCGAAATAAAGTGTCCAAAAGTTATATGTGCGGAACCAATGCGTAAATATAAATTGGAAAGATCGCCGATTTTTCCCAAGAAAATTCCCACAACTGGATTAATAATATCTTCAACCAGTGCGCTGACCACTTTCGACACCGCTCCCCCCAAAATAAATCCTATCGCTAACCCCATAACTCCTTGTTTCTTTACAAACTCAATAAAATCTTTCATAAATTTAAATTAATGCTTATATTTTAATTTTACCTCTTCGGGGAATTTAAGGCAAATTTTTTATTTTTTAATAATTTTTTCCCCGTCGGTTAAAATTTGAATGCTCCCCTCGGTGCTAGTTTGAAGAACAATTAAATTTTTGAGCCGGTCCATAACTTCTTGGTGTGGATGGCCATAACTATTGTCTCTACCAACTTCAATTATGGCCATAATTGCATTTACTGCGTTCAAAAATGTTTCACTGGTTGAAGTTTTGCTTCCATGATGCGCAATTTTTATAACATCGGCGGTTAAATCAATGTTTGTTCTAATCAATCTGTTTTCTACGCCCTTTTCGATGTCCCCCGTTAAAAGCAATTCAAAGTTTTTATAAATTAATTTTGAAACAATTGAGGTGTTATTGCTATCGGATATTTTTTTATTTTCTAAATTCTCAAATGGATATAAAATATTTAAGCTAATTCCATTATCAAAATTTATTTTTTCTCCTTGATAAACAATATTCACTGGAATTTTTTTGTCTTTAATTAAATTTATAAATTTTTGGTATTGCGCTGTATCTCTGATAACGCCCGTAAACACTATTTCGCCAATGTCATATCTCTTTAAAACTTCAATTAGCCCGTTCATATGATCTTGTTCGGGGTGAGTCAATAAAACAATATCAATATATCTATCGTAAAATGGCATAATTCCGCCCAATTTTTCTAAAACACTTAAATCCGGCCCACCGTCAATCAACATTTGTTTTTTATTTAACATTTCTACAAAAATTGCATCTCCCTGCCCAACATCTAAAAAATTAATTTCCAAAAATTTATTCGGTGTTGATTCTTGAAATACAAAAATCCAAACGACTATCGTAATTGCTAACAAACCCAATAAAATTTTTCCTTGATATTTTTTAATCATTGCGAAGACTTAATTTTTCTTTTCTAATTATCAATCCAACAATGCCAACCAATAAAACATAATAGACAACTAACCAAAGCCAGCGTACACTAGAAATCTCTTTTGACGCCCAAGGAATTTTGGCAAACCAATCAATTACACGCAAGACATAAGCAGAACCCAGATATGCCGGCCAAAGCAAAATTTTTCCTAGAAAGCCAGACACCATCACTCCTCCGATAAAAATTATACCAATAATTGTAAGTAAGGTTATAAACGGCACAATTAGAATATTTACAATTGGCGAAATAAAAGAAATTTTCCCAAAATTATAAATTAAAATTCCCAAAACAGATATTTGTGCAGCAATCGTGGTATTAATAATTTCTAAAATTGGACCAAGATATTCTTTCTTCAACAATTTTCCCCACCAAACATCAAAAATCGGCTTGATATAAATTAATCCCAAAACAGCTAGAAATGAAAGTTGAAATCCGACATCGTATCTTAACAATAACGGATTAAATATAAGCATGATTGCTGCGGCAAAAACCATAATTCGCGCAGGATTGCTTAATCGTCCAACTTTTTTTGCGTAGAGCAAAATTATGCCCATAATTCCAGCGCGCACTGCCGAAGCAGGCGCGCCAACCATTATAATAAAAAGAGAGATTAAAATTACCACAAAATAAAACGCCTGTTTTCGCCACAAACCCAGTCCAATTAAAACAATCATTAAAATTTCCGAAATAATCACAATATTCATCCCAGAAATTGCGGTAATATGGCTTGTGCCGGTGACACTTAAATTGTTTTTGATTTCTTCAGAAAAAATTTGTTTATTGCCTAAAATTATTCCCTCTAAAATCGCCACCTCAGGAAACGGCATTAAAGTTTCAATTTTTTGCGTGAGATTATTTTTAAATTTTAAAATAGCAGAAAATATTTTATTGCCCTGATTTTTTTCTAAAATTTCTATTCTCGGATAATACATTACATAATAAATCTTATCTTTGGCTAAATATTGTTTATAGTTAAAATCTTCCCGCCCATCTGGGGCGAGGCTCGCCTCTTTTGAGGCGGCAAATATCATTGGAAATTGTATTTTGCCATTTATTTTTAAAATATCGCCATAATTATATTCTGGATAATTCGGCGTAGTAATTAAAATTTTTCCGATGTTGGCATTGATTGTTAATTGTATGCTATTGCTTTTTGTAATCGGCTCCTTTGCCACCATGCCACTAAAAGTCCCCTCGCCTGGCAAGGCTCGGGGAATTCTTTTTTCTAATATTCTTGGCGACACAAAAAATACAATTACAATAAATATCAAACAAATCATTAAAAATATGTTTGAAGCCCTCATAGTTTAATTATAATAAAAATAAAAAAACAGGAGAACACATTTGTCTTCTCCTGTAATAAGCCGAAATTACTCAACCGGATCCAGCCCCTCGGCTAATTGCATTTCGATTTCTTCTTGATGACCATCGCCTTCTTTTTCTGACGACTTTCTGGGCCTGATCGAGCCACAGTTCCAGCAAAACTCGCGATTCACTGAATTAGAACAGTTACAACTCTCGCAAATCCATATTTTTTGCATATTCACCTCCTTGATTCCAATATACCTTTTCCCCAAAACAAAGTCAAATTCTTAGTTCTACTTTATCGATATATTTTTCTAATGTTTTTTTGAATTCTTTTAATGTGTCATCCCAATATGGAACAACTTTTTCAAATTCTTTATTCAAAACTTTTTGATTTCTAAATTGCTGTAAAACATATTTTTTTGCTCCTTTCAACCATTTGCCAATTTTCTCAATATCTTCTTTATCAACTATTCCCGGCACAACTGTTGTACGAAATTCATAGTCGATACCGCTTTTCTTAATCATTTCCACGCTTTTTTTGATGTTTTCAATATTAATTTTTGTATTTATTGCTCGTTCGTATTTTTCTGGACTTGTTTTAATATCCATGGCAACAAAATTTAATAATTTGTTTTCAATCAATTCTTCTAACATTTTAGGGTTATTTCCGTTAGTGTCTAATTTTATAGAAAAATTTAAATTTCTAATTTTTTTAATAAATTCCGGCAAATTTGCATTTATTGTCGGTTCTCCGCCAGTAATGCAAATTCCATCAATTAATCCTTGTTTTGTTTTTAAAAAATTAAAAAAATTAGTTTCCGAAATTTGCCCTTCATCTTTTTCAAAATTAACTAAACTGGGATTATGACAAAAACCACACTTAAAATTGCAGCCAGTCAAAAATACTGTTGCTGCAATTTTGTTTGGGTAATCCACTAGGGTTAATTTTTGCAAACCTCCGATATTCATAATTTTAATTTTTCACTTCAAATTCTTTTCTTTCTTTAAATTCTTGCTGCTTACCCTTATTCCATTGTTGTACTGGCCTAATATAACCCACTATTCTAGAGTAAACTTCACACGGTTGTTCAATGATGCATTTAGGACAAGCGAGGTGTTCCCCCGAAAGATAACCGTGTGTCGGACAAATACTGAATGTCGGAGTAATTGTAAAATATGGCAAATGAAATTTTGTAAACACTTTTTTTATTAAATTTTTTACAGTTTCATTATCAGAAATTCTTTCTCCGATAAAACCATGTAATACTGTTCCGCCAGTATATTTTGTTTGCAAATCATCTTGCATCTTGATTGCCTCAAATAAATCATCTGTAAAATCAACCGGCAATTGTGTTGAATTTGTATAATACGGCTCTCCGTTCCCAGCAGTAATAATATTAGGATACATTTTTCTATCCATCTTTGCCAAACGATAAGACGTTCCTTCGCTCGGTGACGCTTCCAAATTATACATATTTCCGGTTGATTCCTGATATGTCTTCATTCTTTCGCGCATAAATTCTAATATTTCAAGCGCGAATTTTCTTCCTTCGGAGGCAGTAATATCTTTTTTCATAAAATTAAGCAATGCCTCGTTCATGCCCACCAATCCAATGGTTGAAAAATGATTTCCCCAAAAACTACCACGCATTTTCTTTACGCCCTCCAAATAATATTTTGCGTAAGGATACAATCCTTTTTCTGTAAATGTTTCTACGGTTTTTCGTTTTATTTCCAAAGAATCTTTTGCCAAGTCCATTAATTGCTTCAAGCGACTCATAAATTCTTCTTTGGTTTTTGACAGATAACCAATTCTCGGCAAATTTATTGTTACCACGCCAATTGAACCTGTTAACGGCGATGCACCGAATAATCCTCCACCCCTTTTATATAATTCGCGGTTATCAAGACGTAAACGGCAACACATTGATCTTGCGTCTTCTGGGCTCATTTCGCTATTAATAAAATTTGCAAAATACGGTATACCGTATTTTGCTGTCATTTCCCAAACCGGATCTAGAACTGGATTATCCCATTGGAAATTTTTTGTAATATTATAGGTTGGAATCGGAAAAGTAAATACTCTTCCCGTTGCGTCTCCCTCAGACATCAATTCCGCAAATGCCTTATTTAATATATCCATTTCTGGCTGAAATTCTTTATAGGTTTCTTTCTGTGGTTTTCCACCGATAATCACTGGATTGTCTTTCATGTTTTCCGGAATAACTAGGTCCATGGTAATATTGGTAAACGGCGTTTGAAAACCTACGCGCGTCGGAACATTGCAACCAAATAAAAATTCCTGCAAACATTGTTTAACCTGGGCATAATCAAGATTATCATAACGGATAAAAGGAGCTAATAATGTGTCAAAATTTGAAAATGCTTCTGCGCCAGCTGTCTCACCTTGTAGGGTATAAAAGAAATTTACAATATGATTTAGTGCTGTACGAAAATGTTTCGCCGGTTTAGTTTCTATCTTTCCCGAAACGCCCTTAAACCCTTTCATTAACAAGTCAGTTAAATCCCAACCACAACAATACGGCGCCAAATATCCTAAATCATGAATATGAAAATCCCCCGAATGTACCGCTTCGCGTATTTCTTGCGGATAAACTTTATTCAACCAATAAATTTTTGTAATTGAACTAGAGGTATAATCGTGAAGCCCTTGTAAAGAATAATTCATATTACTATTTTCGTGTACCTGCCAATCAAGTTCGTCTACGTAACTACTAACCATGTCTACGCTTTCCTGTGTTGCCTTCTCAATTTCCCTAACCTTTCTTCTTTGTTCACGATAAAGAATATATGCGCGTGCTGTTTCAGCAAGATCAGACAAAATTAGAACTTCTTCTGCAATATCCTGAATTTCTTCAACCGTAGGAATATGGCCTTTCTTAAATCTTTTATTCAAAAAGGCTACCACCTTAATTGAGAGTTTTTTGGCAACGCCCTTGCCTCCTTCGTTGGTAGCCGTTAATGCTCTGAAAAGCGCTTCGGTAATTTTTTCTTGATCAAAATCGGCAATTCTTCCATCTCTTTTTTTAATTTGCGTAAATTTATTTTTCATGATTTGTACTTAGCGTACAATATTAATAAACAATATAAAATATTATAACCTATTTTAGAAAATAAAAACCAACTTGATACTTAATTTTAAACAATTTAAAAAACCAGGTCAACTAGTGCCTGGCATTTCGAAAAAATTAATTAATTATTTCCCTTTTTTACGAATGAAAGTAGGGATATCCCATTCGTCATCGTTATCTTCGGCCAATGGACTTTTATATGCTGTTTGATTGTTGTCATCTTTTTTGATTTCCCGACTGATTATTTTTTTTCGTTCAACTTCTACAATCGAATTCGCTGACTCTGAATCTAAAACCAATTGATTAGAATTATAATTGCTACCATTGTGACTAAAACCCGTCGCAATAACCGTAATTTTTATTTCGCCTTTTTTTATTTTCTCATCAATTACTGCTCCAAAAATTACTTTTGCATCTCTGTCCGTTGATTCGGTAATAACTTTCGCCGCTTCCGCAACTTCAATCATGCCTAAATCAGAACCACCGGTAACATTAAATAAAACCCCTTTTGCCCCTTCAATTGAAAACTCCAATAATGGTGAACTAATTGCTGCTTTTGCTGCTTCAATTGCCCTATCTTCTCCTGTTGCGCGCCCAATACCCATAATTGCTGGGCCAGAATTTTCCATAATAGTTTTAATATCTGCAAAATCCAAATTAACAATGCCGGGATAAATTATTAAATCAGAAATTCCCTGGACCGCTTGTCTTAAAACATCATCAACAATTTCGAATGCACTTAAGAGGGAAATTTTCTTGTCAATAACATTTAAAAGGCGATCATTAGGAATAACAATAATTGTATCAACTTTTTGTTTCAATTCCGCTAATGCTTCTTCAGCAATTTTCATTCTTTGCGTTCCTTCAAAAGAAAAAGGCTTGGTGACAACAGCCACAGTCAATGCTCCCGTTTCTTTGGCAAGTTCTGCCACGATCGGTGAAGCGCCCGAACCTGTGCCGCCCCCCAAACCACATGTTATAAAAACCATGTCCGATCCGCGAAGTGCCTGCTGTATTTCTTCTTTGTTCTCTTCCGCTGCTCGTTTGCCGATTTCCGGATTCATCCCCGCACCCATTCCACGAGTCAAAACTTTTCCAATATGAATTTTATGTTGTGCTTTATTGTTGTGTAGCGCCTGTACGTCAGTATTAATTGCAACAAAATCAACGCCCTTGATTCCACAGGACATCATTCGACTGATGGCATTCCCTCCGCTTCCACCACAGCCCACAACTTTAATGCGGGCAAATGTTTCAATTTCTGGTTTTATTTGAGGCATATCTTTGTAAATCTATCCTATCGCTAAAATATTTCCAAGTCAATACGGATTAAAGCTTCTTAAAATTTTTCGGAAGAAACCCATTGCTTTGTTTTTTGGAGACACTATTGATGTATGAACTTCTGATGCATATTTTATAAGTCCCACAGCAGTAGCAAATGCCGGATCATCAACTTTATCACTTAACCCGTCTATGTCCTGCGAATATCCAATTTGAACATTCAATTTTAATTTGTTTTTGGCCGCATCAATAATTCCGGGAATTTTTGACCCCCCACCAACCAATACAACCCCTGACGGCAATTTTCTTTCCTTGCCGATTTTTCTTAATTCTCTGTTAACTAACTCAAAAATTTCGTCTGTTCTCGCTTCGATTATTTTTGACATTTCTCTTCTGTTGATTACCCCCTCTTCGCTTTCATCTATTTTAGATAAATCAATCGTATCTTTCTTATTAATTTCCTCCGGCACACAATTTCCATAAGCGATTTTGATTTTTTCCGCAACTTCCGGACTTGTCTGCAGTCCAATTGCTATATCATATGTAATATGCGCTGAACCAATCGGCAAAATCTGAACATCTAATAATTTTCCCTCTTCATAAACCGCCATTCCGGTTGTCCCGGCCCCCAAGCCTAAAACCAATACCCCTAATTCTTTTTGTTTTTTAGATAATACTGCGCTTGCTCCAGCTAAAATATCTAAAACTAATGCCTCTGGTTCAATTTTATCCAACATTAAACATTTTCTTAAATTTTTCAAGTGTTGCGCCTGACCCTCAACAATTAAGGTGTCAACTTCCAATCTTACACCAGTCATCCCTCTGGGATCTTGAATCCCTTCTTGCCCATCAAGATTAAATTCTCTTTGAATGACATCTAATATTTCCTTGTTCGAACCTAAAGAAACCGCCGATGCGTTGTTTATCGCCCGCACAACATCATCATCAGAAACCTCTTCATCGGCGCGGGATACGGCAGCAATACCTTTGCTATTTTTTGCTTTAATGTGGCTTCCGCCAACAGAAACGTAGGCCTTGTCAATTGAATCTCCAACCATGCGCTCGGCTTGTTCGATAGACTTTCTAATGCTTTTAGTCATTTCTTCGATATCAACAACAACGCCCTTTCTCATTCCGAAAGAAACACTTTCACCAATTCCAATTATTTTCAGCTTTGCGTCTTCTTTTGCACTCACAGAAGCCACCACTGTTCTAACCCTGCTTGTGCCGACATCTAAGCCGACTATGATTTGATTTTTTGCCATATTCCTCCTTGTTTAATTTTCATTTTATTAAAATCTTTTTTTGTTTCATCGTCGTACCCCGCTAAATGCAGTATACCATGAAGCAAGAGTATGCCCAATTCTTGTTTTAACGAATGTTTTAGTTCTTTCGCCTGTCTTTTTGCTTGATTTAAACAAATAATTATTTCGCCCTGACCGCCGAATCGGAAACTATAATCAAACGCCAGAACATCAGTTGCATAATTGTGTTTTTTATGCTTTTTGTTTAGCGCTTTCATCCTTGCATCACACACAACCGCAACACTTAAATCGGACATTTTTAATTTAACAAATTTTTCTGCTTTCTTTGCAACCCCCTTCAAAAACTTCATATCAATCCTTTCTTTTGTTAAATTATTTATTTCAATTTTCATTATTGTTCGCAATCTGACGGACAAGTTATTTTTGTCTCTACGCAAGGACAACCGATTGCCTCACAAACTACTTCCTGACAAACCCCGTCTCCGCATTTATCAATACAATTCACCGTGGGACATTCTGCAAATTCGCAATTCGGACCAGTTCTGCCGACCGCTGTTCCGTCCGAGCAAAGTTTTGCTTCTTCGGTGCATGCTCGTTCTTCAGATTTATTTAGTAAAATTTGATTCCAAATTAAAAACACAATAATTAAAACTACCAATATTCCCAAAATTATTAATAATATTTTTTTCACAAGTTTATTTTAATTAATCGACGGCCAATGTCGCTACATTTTCTTCTCCCAATGATTGTATGTCTGAGATCATTAATGTATGACCGAACAATGTTATTGGCGAATTTAATACCAAGGATACTGTTTGTTTTTCGTTAGTTTTAACATTGGTTACTATCATATTAACTTGAGTTTCGGTAATAACAGACACATTAAAACTCAAACCATTCTCATCCGAAGAAGATTTCCCGTTAGGGTATAATAAAATTCCGGAAGTAGAAACTCCAATCTCATTTCCGTTCGCATCAGTTGCGGTACAAATTGCAAAACCAGATTTATCTGAATCAAAATCACCACTTGACCAATCAACAAGCATTTTCACAAGATAACTAGTGTCGTTGTATATGCAAATTTTTGTCATTCCAACAGATTTCCTTGCCACAGACAAGGCACTAGACTTAAATTCTGATAAATATGTTTGAGCTTCAATATCTGTTAACCCATTCTTTTTTAAAGTATTAATTAATTCTTTTTCTTCTTCTATATTTTCTTCTAGGTTTATATTGTCAACGTGCTGGGAAAAAGAGCATCCGTCCGTAACGGGCTTAAGTTCAAGACTATATTCGGCAATGGTGTCAAAATTTGTTACCCTCCAAACTGCTTTTGCCAAAGAACAGTTCTTCGCAGCATCAGCAAAGCCGTTTAAATCTGATCCATAATCCTTAATTTCTGAAATTTTATTATTAGTGTCTTTGTTTGTCCCTATGTTTTCGGTTTTGTTTGACTTTATTAAATAAATATACCCCAACACTCCAACTGCGATTAGAAGAACAACAATACCAATAATTAAAAAGGTGTTTGTTGATTTTGTATCTTCTCCGTTTGTTTTCGGATTCAATCCATATTTATTTGCATCTACTTGTCCGTCTTTAAATAAAAATACCAACAACACAATCGTACCGACGAAGGGAACAAAATTAAAAAACCACCACCACCCACTCTTACCAATGTCATGAAGTCTGCGCACAAAAACAGCGATACTCGGAATCATTATTATTAAGGCAAAAACACCGCCCAAAATACCTCTGTCTTTAATAATTAAAAAACCAAAAACTCCCAATAACACACTAACAATAAAATTAATTAAAACAAAAGACCAATATTCTTTCCGTCTTGACCTTCCTTTAAACATAAAATATCTTTTGAATGCTAATAAGTAATAATAAAAAATACTTTTATTTTTCGGATTTGTGTTTTGCGTAGCCGCAGATGCTAAAGATGCAGTTTGCACAATAACAGGTGTTGCATCGTTAAATTCTTGATTAATATCATTTTGTTGCCAACCGGCTTTTAATAGTTGTTGTTTTATTTGCTCATCACTCATTCCCGCTTCTCGGGTTTTTTTAATATAATCTTGTACTTCTTGATTCATGTTTTTAAAAATTAAATTATTTTAATAATTCTGCGACGATTTTGCTGACGACTTTGCCGTCGGTCTTACCTTTGACTTGTGGCATAATTTTTGCCATTACTTTTCCCGTGTCCTTCGGCCCGACTGCGCCGGTTTCTTCAATTGCTTTTTGCACAATTTCTTTTACTGCGTCTTCGGACATCTGTTCCGGTAAATATTGTTTTAAAATCTCCAATTCCTTTTGCTCTTTTTCTACTAAATCGAGGCGGTTCCCTTTTGTAAATTCAAAAATAGAATCTTTTCTCTTTTTCGCCTCACTGGAAATAACATCAATTATTTCTTCGTCGTTTAATTTGCACAATTCATCAATCTTTGTTAAATCTTTCTCGGTTTTGACGAGCTTCGTTCTTTTTTCAATCTCTTTATTTTTAATTGAAGCATTTATTCCTCGCAAAACCAAAAGTAACAATTCTTGTTTTGCAATCATTGCTTGTTTGATTTCGCTATTGATTTTTTCTTGCAACATATTTTAATTTTTACCAAATTTTTTAAGCTTCGTTTTTTCCTTACGAATCGCTACTCTCTCCAACGCACTTTTTCTCCTTGTGGTTTTACTTGGAGCTTTTTCGCGGAATTGTGATTTTTTTGCTTTTAGCAAAATTCCACTTTCCCTCACTTTCTGAGTAAAACGTCTCATCAAAGAAGATACGTTCTCTTTTGGTTTTTTTACAACTTCCATGTTTATTTTTTTGTTTTACTTATCTATTCTCTTTTTTATTTCACTAATTGCCCTGTCCAATCTAATTGTCTCTTGGGCGCCTGTTTTCATATCTTTAATAATAATGGTGTCTTCAAGGGCCTCTCTCTGGCCCATAATCAATGCCCATTCCGCGCCCTCTTTGTCTGCGACCTTTAATTGTGCTTTTATTGACGGCTTAGAAAATGCTTCACCTGTTTTTATGCTTTTTGTTTGGAGTTCTTCAAATAATTTTAAGCATTTTTTCCTACCCATATCTCCTAATTGAATTAAAAATACTTTTGGTTTTTCTTTTTCAATAAGCTTAACGTCTTGTTTTTTAACCACATTAATCAATCTCTCCATTCCCGCGGCAGCGCCGACACCTGGAGTCGGTCTCCCCTTAAACATTTCTACCAAATTATCATATCTTCCTCCGCCCATTAATGCTCCTTGCGAAGCATTGGTTTTTGTATCTTCATAAAATTCAAAAACTGTTTTGGTATAATAATCCAAACCGCGCACTAATTGCGGATTCAATTGATAAGGAATTTCCAAATCATCAAGATATTCCAACACTTCCTTAAAATGCTTATGACATTCCTCACAAAGATAATCGAGTGTTTGCGGGGCCTTAGCAATAACATGTTCACATCTGTTGTTTTTACAATCCAATAATCTTAATGGGTTTTCTTTAAATCTCCGACCACAATCAGAACAAACATTTTTTAAGTGCTGACGATAATAACTTATTAGTGCTTTTTTGTATTTAGGAACGCAAATCGGACAGCCGATAGTGTTTATATACAATGTATATTTCTTTAAATTTAATTTCTTTAAGATGCTGATAAACGACTGAATAATTTGCACATCGCTGACTGCCCCTTGATCACCGATTATTTCCCAATCAACCTGATTAAACTGCCTAAATCTCCCTGCTTGTGGTTTGTCGTGTCTGAACAAGGGTCCGGTTGTATAAAGTTTTACGGGCTGAGGCATGTTTTTCATTCCGTGTTCAATATATGCACGGACGATTCCCGGAGTAAATTCTGGTCTTAGCGCAAAAAGTTCTGCGTCACTTTTTTTAAAAGTATACATTTCTTTCTGCACAATATCAGTGCTCTGACCCGTTCCTTTCAAATACAAGCGCGCATCTTCAAAAACAGGCACATCAATTCTTTTGAAGCCGTAACTCGGCAAAACTTGAGCGACCACCGAATAAAGCTTTTCCCAATATTTTTGTTCTTCAGGTAAAATATCGTGCACGCCTTTAGCTGCTTGAATTTTGATTTTGGAAATTTTTGGTTTTTTTGGCTTTGATGGCCTACCTCTTTTCTTTTTTTGCGGTTTCATAAATTTATTTATTTACCACCCCTAAACGATTAAAGGGCCAGGCACGCAACCATGCCCGACCAATAATAAGCTTTTTGTCTACCTCTCCCCATTTTCTTGAATCCGAACTCGCATTTCTATTGTCTCCTAAAACAAAATATTCATTTTCACTCAATTTTACTTCTATGTTGCCAACTGTTTCGATCCCCTGCAAGTATTTTGATTCATTTAGTTCGCCGCCATTAATATATACTTTACCGTCTCTAACTTCTACATTTTCGCCTGGCAATCCAATAACTCGTTTAATAAAAAATTGCGAGGGTTCAAGCGGGTAGCGGAAAATAACTACTTCTCCGCGCTGTGGAGATTCAAAACGATAACTGATTTCATCGATTATTAAATAATCTCCGTCTAAAAAATTAGGCTCCATTGAAGCGCCCTTAACAAAAAAGGGTTGAATTAAAAAATACCTAATGGGAACAATAATTGCTAATGAAATAATAATAATTTTTAAAATTTCCCATGTAAAATCCAACCAATATTTAAAACCAGAAACTTTTGGTTTGTTGTCTTCCATATAATTCAATTATAATCGTTTTTTCTAAAAATGCAAATTTATTGTGTTATAATATAGTTAATGGAAAAATATAAGAACAATCCCAATGGATTGTTTAAAAACGAACTTAAACCAATAAAAACAAAAAGGTGCAAAAATTTTGCTATTTTTCTATTTATTCTTTTCTTTTTAATTGTTATAACCCCCTATTCTAAAAATGCATTAAATCGAGAAATAATTATTGCTACTAACAATTCTAATGCCTCGGTTATAAATTTAGGTAAAGTTGGTCCAATTATTTCTCCACAACTAAGAAAAGATCGCGTAAATTTATTGTTTTTAGGAATTGCTGGGGAGGGCAATTCTGCTCCGCAACTAACAGATACCATTTTAATTATTAATAGTTCGCCAAAAACAGAAAATCCGATTGCCATATCTATTCCTCGCGACTTATTAGTTAAATATCCTAAACAAAATTATTACACCAAAATTAACGCCCTTTACCAGGGCGGAGGAATTGAAGCTATTACATCGAAAATTTCTACAATCACTGGACTAGAAATAGATTATTATTTAGTATTAGACTTAAATGGCGTCAAAAATTTAATTGATAAATTAGGCGGAATTGATATTGTGGTTGAAAAAGATGTCTATGATCCAAAATTCCCCGCAGAATATAATTCTTTTGAAACTTTTTCGCTTAAAAAAGGCGATCAGCATTTAAACGGCGAAACCGCATTGAAATATATTAGGACCAGAAATGATTCCGAGGGTGATTTTGGCAGAATAAAAAGACAGCAACAAGTTATTGGCGCACTAAAAGATAAAATTTTGGAATTAAATTTTATCTGGAATTTTCCCAAAATTTTGGGAATATGGAATACGTTACAAAAAAATACCAATACCAACATTGGACTAACCGATATAAAATATGCGTGGAATCTAATTAAAAAAATAAATTTTAGCGAAATTGAATTTAATGTCATTGCTCCTCCCCTTGTAACATCAAGTACGGCTAATTTGAGCGGTGAGACTGCTTCGGTTTTAATACCAAAAATGGGAACAAACAATTATATAGAAATAAAAAAATATATAAATGAACTAATAAAAAATTTATGAAAACTTTAATTGTGGGCCTCGGAAATCCAGAAAAAAAATACGAAAAAACCCGACACAATATCGGGTTTAGAATTATTGACGAATTAGAAAAAATTTACGATCTTTCTCAAGATAAGGTTATTTTATTGAAACCAGATAGTTATATGAATAATTCCGGACAAGTGGCCAGAGAATATCTCGCTTATGAAAAAATATCTCCAGAAAATTTAATCGTTATTCATGATGATATTGATTTATTGTTTGGTGATATTCGTGTTAGTAAAGATTCTTCGTCCGCAGGTCATAAGGGAGTACAGTCAATTATTGATGAATTAAAAACAAAAAATTTTTGTCGAATCCGCATTGGAATTCGACAAAATAATAACCAAGATACAAGAAGCAATAACCAAGATACTGCTGAGTTTGTACTAAAGAATTTTTCAAAAGACGAAGAAGAAAAATTACCCGAAATAATTAAAAAAGTGCTCAGCGAAGTCAGCACTCTTTTAACTTCATGTTCCTAGTCCCACCCGCGAGTGGTTTAGATTTTTCCACAAAAGCAGAAAACCCTAAACGCTTTTGACTATCAACCAAATCAAGGAGGGTAGATTGGTTCTCGTCACTCATCAGGCAGGACCAGAAACACGAAATATTTCACTATATGCAGTATAGCATATTGCCAATTTTATGTCAAGTACTCCAAAAAAAATTTTAATTACCGACAAAGAATATCCTTCACACTTGAAAGAGATTCATAATCCCCCGAAGCAATTGTATATTAAGGGTGAAATTAAAAATCAAGACAAGGTGGCAATTGCAATTGTTGGAACACGCAAATATTCTGCATACGGTAAACAAGTTGCGCTTGACCTGTCTTCAAAATTAGCTAAGCTGGGGATTACAATTGTTAGCGGTTTAGCGCGAGGCATTGATACTTTCGCGCACAAAGCAGCAATTGAAGCCGGCGGAAGAACAATCGCAGTATTAGGAAGCGGAATGGATCAAAAAAGTTTCTCGCCATCACAAAATTATCCTCTTGGCGAGGAAATTGCCAAAAATGGTGCAGTAGTTACTGAATATTCCGAAGGCACAATTGGCGCAATCTATACTTTCCCCGAAAGAAACAGAATTGTCAGCGGATTAAGTTTGGGAGTTATAGTAATTGAAGCGCCCGAACAAAGTGGAGCGTTAATTACCGCAAATTTGGCACTTGAACAAAATAAAGAAGTTTTTGCAGTTCCGGGAAATATATATGATGAAAACTCGCAGGGTACACACAAACTTATTAAACAGGGAGCAAAACTCGTCACCTGTGTTGAAGATGTTTTAGAGGAATTAAATTTATCTCATTTGCTTTCTGACGCGCCAAAAATAAAAGCAAAACCAGACAACAAAGATGAAGAAATTATTTTATCTGTTCTTTGTTTACAACCGATGCATATTGACGAAATAATAAAATTATCAAAACTTCCAACATCAATTGTAAATTCAACCTTAACAATTTTAGAGATAAAAGGCACAATAAGAAATTTAGGAAAAAATAATTACATACTCAAGTAAAATAATAATGAAGACATTAATTATTGTAGAGTCTCCGACAAAAGCTAAGACACTCCAAGGATTTTTGGGGTCTAATTTTGATATTCAATCATCTTTCGGCCACGTAAGGGATTTGCCACAAAAAGAATTGGCAATCGATGTTGAAAATAATTTCGAACCAAAGTATGTGATTGTGCCAAAGGCGAAGAAAAATATTGCAACACTAAAAGAAAAAGTTAAAAAATCAAATGAAGTGATTCTCGCAACCGACGAAGACCGTGAAGGAGAAGCAATCGCTTGGCACTTAACCCAAGCACTCGGCTTGGGAAACTCTAAATTCAAAACCCTAAAACCCAAACGAATAGTATTTCACGAAATAACCAAAGAAGCTATCGAAAATGCACTTAAAAATCCTCGCGATATTGATATAAACTTAGTAGATGCACAACAAGCGCGCAGAATTTTGGATAGATTGGTGGGTTATAAACTTTCCCCCCTGCTTTGGAAAAAAGTAGCCCGAGGATTATCCGCGGGAAGAGTACAGTCCATCGTTGTGCGTTTACTCGTAGAAAAAGAACGAGAAATTCAGAACTTTAAAATTGAAGAATATTGGGAAATTTTAGGAGACTTCAAAACGCCAAGAAATGAAGAATTTTCTGCTAAGCTACAAAAGGTAAACGGCAAAACAATTGATAAAATTGAAATTAAATCTCAAAAAGAAGCCGAAAAACTTTTAGAAATTTTATCAAAAGAAAATTATTACATCGCCGATATTATTAAAAAAGAAGTCGGTCGTAATCCCCTTCCGCCATTTACCACATCCACCTTACAGCAAGAAGCAAATCGACGTTTAGGATTTTCCGCAAAACAAACAATGATGACTGCGCAAAAATTATACGAAATGGGATTCATTACTTATATGAGGACTGATTCTTTAAATTTATCACAAAAATTTATCGGTGAAACGGCAGATTATATTAAACACAATTTAGGCAACGACTATTTAGAAACAAGAAATTTTAAAACAAAAAGTAAAGGAGCTCAAGAAGCGCACGAAGCAATACGACCAACTGAAATAAACAGAATGCCCGAACAATTAAAAAATGATCCGATTAGAAGTCACTTTAGGCTTTATCAATTAATTTGGCAAAGAGCTATCGCAAGCCAGATGAGTCCGGCAAAATTTGACGCCACATCAGTTGACATTAATACAAAAAATGATAAATATACCTTTAAGGTAAATGGCCAGATTATAAAATTTGACGGCTTTTTGAAATTTTATCCTTCTTCCACCAAAGAAGAAATTTTACCAAAAATAGAAAAAGATGAAATAGCTAATTGCGTCAAAATAAATCCTTTACAAAAATTTACCCAACCACCGGCTCGTTATTCTGACGCAAGTATCGTAAAAATATTAGAAGAAAAAGGCATTGGTCGTCCATCAACTTATGCGCCAACTATCTCTACAGTAATTGACCGTGGTTATGCCGAAAGAACAGAAAATAAACGCCTCAAGCCGAGTGAAATGGCTTTTGTCGTTAATGATTTATTGATGGAACATTTTTTCAATATTGTTGATTTTGATTTTACTGCAAAAATGGAAAACGATTTAGATAAAATTGCCGAAGGCGGACAAAAATGGCAAGAAGTATTAAAAAAATTCTATGGTCCTTTCAGTAAAAATATTGCAGTCAAAGAAAAAGAATTAAACAAAAAAAATATTACCGAAACAAAAACAGATCAAATTTGTGAAAAATGTGGTTCAGCGATGATAATAAAAGTTGGAAGATATGGAAAGTTTTTAGCTTGTTCTAATTATCCAAAATGTAAAAATACTAAAAAATTAGATTGGGAGGGCAAGGAAATAGTTAAAGCCGAACCCGTATTGTTGGACGAAAAATGCCCTGATTGTGGAGCGGGTTTGGTTATGCGCGAAGGAAGATATGGTTCGTTTAAGGGTTGTTCTAAATATCCAAAATGTAAATATATTAAAAAGGAAGCACAAAAGGATTTAAATTTGGAATGTCCGAAATGCAAGACCGGAAAGATAACAATAAAACGCAGTCGCAGAGGAATGTTTTACGGATGTAGTGAATATCCAAAATGTGATTTTGCTTTTTGGGGAAAGCCTACCAAAGAAAAATGCCCAAATTGCGGATTTTTCATGGTTGAGACAAAAACTGGCAAAAAGTGTAGTAACAAAGATTGTAATTCGTAAAAATTTGTGGTAATTTAACAATCGTTAGCCCAGGTGGCGTCCGCCTTCGCTAAAGCTTCGGCAGGACAAGGAACTTTTTAGATAATGCCGCTGTGGTGGAATTGGCAGACACGTAGCACTCAAAATGCTATGAGAGCAATCTCGTGACGGTTCGACTCCGTCCAGCGGCACCAAAGTGAGACTCTTTTACCCGCCTATGGCGGGCCTCCCCGGGCATAAAAATACCCCGCATTTGCGGGGTTATTTTTTTCCTTTAAATGT